>ENA-ORXM01002939-ORXM01002939.1-marine-metagenome-genome-assembly--contig:-NODE-2939-length-18231-cov-4.014046_pt1 | contig 18231 bp, 15 predicted proteins | sample MGYA00237867_ERZ511480 | MGnify/ENA primary metagenome ERZ511480 (study PRJEB26309, sample SAMN06266103) | marine metagenome | isolation source: Algal blade | place: United Kingdom:Sidmouth, United...
CATTCCCTACAAAATCACCGATTCCTCATATGACTGCAATTTTTGATCGTTTTTCTGTTGAACTTGCTAGAGGTTGTACTGAAGGTTGTAGATTCTGCCAAGCTGGAATGATTTATCGTCCTGTCAGGGAAAGATCACCTAATCAAGTAATTGATCTGGTAATGGATGGAATAAAAAATGGTGGCTTCGATGAAGCATCACTTACCTGTTTATCAACAGCAGATTATTCTGCGGTCACTCCATTAGTTGTTGAACTTTTAGATAAGCTCTCAAAAGATAATTCTACATTAGGGATAAGTTCATTAAGAGCTTACGGATTAGATAATAGAATTTTAGATAAATTAGCTGAAGTAAAAAATTCTTCTCTTACCTTTGCCCCGGAAGCTGGAACAGCAAGAATGAGAGATGTAATCAATAAAAACGTTTCAGATGCAGATATGATGCAAACGGCTCGAGACGTATTTGGTCGAGGCTGGAAAAAAATGAAATTATATTTCATGATAGGCCTTCCCACTGAAACAGATGAAGATGTTCAAGGAATCATGGAGACTGGAAAGCGAGCTCGTGATATTGCTCGTGGAGAATGTGGAGTTTCTAATCCTGAGATCACAATTTCAGCTTCAACATTTGTACCTAAACCGCATACTCCTTTTCAGTGGGCACCAATGCTAAAACTTGATGAGATTATTAGAAAGCAAAATCTATTATTTGGTTTATCAAAAAATTATAAATTAAAATTTAGAAAACATTTCTCTAAAATTTCTATTCTTGAAGGAATCATTTCTAGAGGGGATAGAAGACATGGCGACTTAATTGAACTTGCTTGGAAAAAAGGGGCAAGATTTGATGGTTGGGATGAGACTTTTAACTTTGATATCTGGATGGATTGTGTGGAAGAGTTAGGGATTAATCCTGAATACTGTCTTGGGACTATTCCAATGACAGGAAAACTCCCTTGGGATCATATTGATGTAGGGCTAACTCCAAAATTTTTAGAGCGAGAATGGCTAAAGGCCACTAAAAATAGGTTGTCTCCACCTTGTGGTAAGGTCAAAGGAGATATCGTTCATGATTCTAACCTTGAAGTATTATCGAAGAAATTTGACATAGATAAGAAAAAGCTCGTTTGTTATCATTGTGGAATTGCATGTGACTTAAAAGGTATGGTTGAGGAAAGGCGTGATTACTTAACTGAAATTAAGGCCTTTAAAGATGAGCCCTATGTCCAGCCAGAAATACTGAAGAAGAACATTCTTGATTTTAGAGAAAAAAGAGGTCAATTCTTAGGGCATAAATATAGAATAAAATTTTCTAAACTAGGACCAATAAGCTTTGTAGGACACTTAGATCTTCAAAAAATTATGTCTAGAATCTTTAAAAGAGCAGAAGTTAAAGTTCTATTTTCTGAAGGGTATAATCAAAGACCATTAATTTCTTTTGGTCCGGCCCTATCAGTAGGAGTGAGTAGTTTTTGTGAGCATTTTGATGTGAGAGTTCCTGAGCCTTGGGAAGATACGGATGCTATATTAAAGCGCCTTGGGGAGCACTCTGAACCAGGAATCTTTTTTCAAACGTGTGAATTAGTTGATAAATCAGTTAAGTCTATCCAAGAAGCAACTGAATCAATTACCTATTTCCTTCCATTTTCAGAAGATAAAGAGATCAAGCTTACAGATGAGATGTTTGTAGAATCTTATGTGAAAAAGAAGAAATCTTATGTTCAAAAAAATATTCGACCTTATATAGGAGTGATTGAGAAATCTACTGCTAAATTTGAGCCAAAACAGCAAAGCCATCTCGAGCAAATTGTTGATTTTAAAGATGGTTTAGGGATAAATGTCGAAGTTCTAAATATAGGTGGGAAGACTATTAGACCAAGAGAGCTAATCAAGGGATTGGGAGATTTGGGTATAAAGGTTGAACTGCCAATTAAAATTGACACCAAATTAAAGCAATAATCGAAATTTTGCAAAATTAGAGAAATTTACAAACTTACATTAAAGTAATCCATATTGTTTCCGTTAAGCATTGTAGAACGTATTTGGAGGAATAATGAAAGTTTTAAACGTACTTATGTATCTTTGCTTGGGATTGCCAATCTTTGCAATAAGCAGTGATGTTGGAACCGAAGGAATTCGAAAAACATGTAGCCCTGATAAAGGACTTCTACCAGGAAGAACATGTTATTGTCCAAGTGATTCACCCGCAAAAGGTAAAAGATTAACTTGTTCTGGTAAAAATTTATGTGACAATCAATTAGTCTCATCACTTTGTAATAAAAAGGGTGTAGTTACTGCAAATCTTAATACGCCTACTAGAAAAGTTTCACTTATCAATGGTAAATATAATGAAGACCATCATTACTTCTCACCTAAAGTTAAAAGTAAAAACTTTAGATACGTTGCAAGCAATACAAATATTGCGACATGTGAAGCTGGAGATAGCTTAAGCCCAGGTCAGAGTTGTCTATGTGGACAAGGATTTAGATTTGCAGGTAAAAAGTTAACATGTGCTGGAAAAGCAAAATGTAATGAAAATGTTGTGAATAATGTTTGTGGAACTCATCACTCTGAAAGAGATGTTAAAAATCAAGGGTTTTATGTTCTACACAGAACAAACTCTGGAGAAATAAAATACAGACCAAAATATGCTCCATTAAAATCAAGTAAAACGATCGAAAAGACTAAAAGGCAAATTGCAACAGAGAGTCTTGGAAAAGAGTTTAACGAAGAAGATGATACTAATTGGTCAGAAGGTGAGTTTGATGAAAGCGCTGACACGACTTCACCTACTAAAAATGAAGCTTTATTAGATACTCCTGAAGAAACTACCTTAGGTGCAACATCTAGCCAGCAAGAATCTACAAGAGGTATTTCAAGTGTAGAAGAAGATGCTGAGTTTACTCTAAGTAATATTGTTGACTCAGAGGATGAAATTCCTGATTACTCACTTGATGAAGATGAAGACTGGTAGAAAACACTATCTTTATATTAAAAGACTATATATATTAAACTCCTGAATCTCAGGAGTTTTTTTATGCCTAATTTAAATCGAAGAAAATTTTTTAAAATATCAACTGTCGGTGGCTTGGCTTTATCTTTGCCAATAAAGTTAGAGGCAGGGTCTTTCAAAGAAAAAAAAGTTGCTTTAGACCCCTATATTCCTTCTGTGGGAAGATTTAGTCATTCATTTTTAACTAAGATAGCAAACAAGTATGGAAGTCCAACTTATATATACGATTGGGACTTAATCAAATCTAGATATTTAGATTTTAGAGATGGATTTAAAAAGCATTACCCAAAAGTTAAAGTTCACTATGCTTATAAGGCAAATACAAATCTTAATATTATCTCCTACCTCACCTCCTTGGGGGCAGGTGCAGAATGTATCTCAATAGGAGAGATGAAATTTGCCCTTAAAGCCGGTCAAACGGGAGAGAATATAATTTTTACTTCTAATAGCAAATCGGGCAGTGAATTAGAATTTGCAATAAAAAATAAAATTTTAATTAATATTGATTCTTTAAGTGGATTAGAAAACTTAGTGAAAATACTTAATAAGCTTAAAACTCCTACAAGGGTATGTTTTAGAATTAATCCAGATGTGGAAACAACTTCAACTCATAAACATATCTCAACGGGGCATAAGTTCACTAAGTTTGGATTGATGTATTTGAATGGAGATGTCTATAAAGCAGCCAAAAAAGCTATTGAAAATCAATGGATTAGTTTTGATGGAATACATAGTCATATTGGATCTCAAATTCTAGAGTCAAAACCATTTGAAAAAAATGCGAAAATTTTAAGCTCTGTGGCCCTTGAGATTAAAAGAAAGTTTGGTCATGAGATTAAGTTTATAAATATGGGGGGTGGCTTAGGTATTCCTTATAGGGATAATCAGGCAGGATTTTCTCCGGAGAGGTTAGCCAATATTGTTTGCCCTATTGTTAAGAAAAATTTTGCAGCCTTTAAAAATCTTCCAGAGATTTGGCTCGAGCCTGGAAGATATTTAGTTGCTCAGTCTGGAGTTTTATTAGCAAAGGTCAATTCAGTTAAAATGACCGATATTAAGAACTTTATAAACGTTGATACAGGATTTAATCATCTTGCAAGACCTATTATGTATGAGGCTTATCACAGAGTTAGAATATTAAACGGTAAATCAAAAACTAAGAAATTTCAGGTTGCTGGAAATATTTGTGAAACAGGAGATATGCTCACTCAAGATAGATTATTACCAAAGCCTGAAGTTGGAGATGTTGTTGCATTTCTAGATTCTGGAGCCTATGGTTTTAGTATGGCCAGTGAGTATAATAGTTTTTATCTTCCAGCTGAAGTTGCGATTAAAGGACAAAAAGATTATTTAATCAGAAAGCGAGAAGGCTTTGAAGACCTGTTAAGAAATCAAACAATAAAAAAGCAACTCAATAGTTAATCTAAAAAAATAACCTTGTGAGCAAAAGTTATTGCTCATGTAGCTCACTAGGGTGTTTATATCTTAGACAAAATTCATGACTACAAGAGCGGCTTTATTAGAATCTAAAAAATAAGAAGCTTTTTTAGACCTAGAGGGATTTTCTTAAAGCCAAATTTCTTTTTATAAAGAATATATTCATCATTGTTTGGGATTTCGATATGACCAAAACTTATAAGCTCATTATTTTCATTTTGATATTTTGCAATATTACCTTCATTCATTGTAATTCCAATCCATCCCCATTTATTTTTAAAAACACCTATTTGTTTTGGATAAGAAAGACCAAAGAAATTTTTTGGATCTTCGGCTTTCCTAGAGATAAATAATATTCCAGCATTTTTACCTTTCGCATTTATTGATATAATAGCTCTGTCTTCTTTAGGGAGTTGGGCAATGTTATTAATAGGAAATTTAAAAAGTGATGTCGTTTTCTTATTATTTAATAACAAATCTCTCTGAACATAAATATTTTCTAGATCAAAACTAAATGAGAGCTCATACTTATAAAGTAGAGTTTCTTTCTTGGAGATGAGATCAAATTCAATTTCCAATTTAAAGCTCTCTTGAATTTCCTTTTGGTCTAGGTCAAACTCTTGAACCGACTTAGGGTAATTGTTAAATTGTGTATTTGTTACTTTCGGGTCGATAGATGCTGATTTCACTAAGGCAGCACTGAGCACAAGGTAGATAAATAATAGTTTTTTCATAAGGTATATTACCAGAATCGTAGTTGGCGTTGTTAATTATTGAAAATATTACAATTTTTAGAAATGATATTATCTGGTAAGGGGATTAGCTCATGATCAATTTTTGATTGGTTATTGATGGCTTCAATTCTTTTGGATGTATCGGGATGAGTAGAGAACCACTCATGGGGGCCTTGTTTGCCTTGTTCTTCTAAATGTCTTTGAAAAAACTCATCTGCACCGTCAAGATGTCCATACATCTGTAGTGCTAACTCTTTAGCAAATTGATCTGCAGCAACTTCTCTAGTTCTAGACACTTTTAAGTCTAAAAGTGAATTTAGTGATTGAATGACATCATTTCCTATATCTACATTAAACAATGAGCTCAAGACAAAACTTGGAAGAAGCTTTCCAAAGGCAAGTTCGGGATGCTTTAGATAAGCATGACCAATTTCATGAGATAAAATAAATCCTAAGGCGTTTTCATGACAAACATAATCAAAAAGTTTATCTGAAAAAACAATAATTTTACCCGGGAGGGTCGCAGCAACAACTTCTTGATTAACTTGTCTAATTTCCCATTGCTCGAGATCGAGGTTTTTCTTGATTAATAATTCTCTAAAGAGGTTTTGAGTGTAGACAAATCTAGCAGAATTTTGATCACTCAAATCACCAAATGCACGTGAGTAATAGTTTGATAATTTCTTATGAACGGCAGTTGGAATGATAGGTCCTAAAATATGTCCTAGAAAGTGTGACCCAATTCCTAAAATTGCCACTACAAAAGCAATTGTAAAACCTAATTTTATTAGTTGTCTCCACCAGGCTTCATCGGGAGCATTAACTGTATCATCGGGAAGTCTTTGATCGTATTTCATGAATGTTTAATGGCTGTTCCGTAAGCCATGACTTCTATCGCTCCCATTCCACCTTTTTTTCCAGCAGTTCCACCTATGTTACTTGTTTCTATTCTCACATTTACGATTGAATCAAAACCGTTGCGATGAGCATCTTCTTTCATTCTTATAATAGCTTCTCTTCTTCCTCGATCAATTAAGCTTTCAAAAGAATAAACTCTTCCCCCCACTAAGTTTACAAGTGTAGCAACAAACCTTTTAAAATAATCAAGAGCGACTACAACATGTCCTGTGACAAGGGTTGCATGTAGTGACTGTTCAATAAAACTATGGTTTTTCGAAGTACTTAAAATAATATCTCTAAGGAAATTCTCTTTTTTCTTTAATTCTTTTAAATGTTTTTTTTCTGCAATAGAGCCAAAGACAAAACCTATTGCTAGGAAAAATGCTATCCATCCATAACCAAACATTACTGCACACTCACAGCTGTTCCATAGACATAAAGCTCTGCCGCCCCTTGGGTGATGGAACTAGTAGAGAACCTGATATTAATAATAGCATTGGCTCCTAATGATTGAGCTTGCTCAGTCATCCTCTTAATAGCTTCTTGCCTCGACTCATTTAATAGCTCGGTGTAGCCTCGGAGTTCACCTCCAAGAATGTTTTTAAAGCCCGCCATCATATCTCGACCAATATGTTTGGCCCTAATTGTGCTTCCACTTACTAGGCCATAATGAGTGCCAATAGTTTTACCTGGTACAGACTCGAGGTTTGTTAAAATCATCATAAACTCCTTAAAACACTATTGTAGAAAATATTTAAGACGAATTATAGTAAATTTGAATAAAGGGTTGACTTTGAAAGTTGAGTTATCTAGTATGTCCAAGACTCCAGTTTTGGTGTGTCTATAGCGACAGTGAAACACCCGGTTACATCTCGAACCCGGAAGTTAAGCCTGTCAGCGGCGAAAATACTGCCAGGGCGACTTGGTGGCAAAATAGCACGATGCACCTTCTTTTTTTAAAAAAATGCTCTTTTGAGATGAATATCTGAAAAGAGCATTTTTTATTTCAGATCAAATCACTCAAGACATACATTCCCCTCTTTGAACGCAATTCTATAGCATGTTAAATTTTAATAGTGCGTGTCATTTCAAAAAATTTCATCCTTATTGCTCTAGGCTTATTTGCTCTAGTTAATGCTTTTTACTTTTTTTGCTCAAATATTTTAGTCGATAATGCATTTCATATCTCTTCAGCTTCAACGAGTACAAATTCGATAACTTATTATCTCTATTCGGCTTTTGCCTTTGTAGAGTTTTATACAGGTGTTTTTGTTTGCATGGCTTTTGGAATACTTCTACTTATGCATGAAAAGTTTTTAAGTTCGAAAAACTTTATATTTACTATTATGGCCTTCGCAGCCTTGTTTATTTTAGGTAGTTTTTTTAGTTCTTATTTTTATCCGCATATGATTGGTTTTGGTCTTGATTCTTTTTATAAGTCATCTTTAAGTGGTCCTGTTATTTTCTTGATCACATCAATTTCTATTATGACTCTAACTTTCTGTTTAATAGGAAAGTCTGCTTTTTCTTTTAGACCAAAAGTCGATATTTCTAAACTGAAATCTATAAGAGTGCCAAAAGTTTTTAATTTCAAATCAAAAAAAATGCAATCAGATAGCTATGAAAGTTTTGATCTTGAACAAGAGTTTGAAGATGAAGAAGAAGATGAAGAAGAACTTGGGGAACCAGACGATCAAACAGAGGTTGATCTTGAACAATTATCTAAAGATGAGTTTTTCATTGATAATAAAAAATCTCAAATATCTGTAAGGTCTAATACCCAGAGCGTGAAACCAAAAGTTTCTAAAATAAAAAAATCGCTTTCTTTAAAAAAGAAGAGATCTTCAAAGTCTTATGAGTCCCAAGATTCACTAATAAATTCCTTAGAGAGTATGTCGCGGAAAGTTGTCGCTGGGCCAGATCAGAAATACTTTGAAAGTATAATGAATAGAATTGAAGACAAGCTTAAAGAGTTTAAAATAGAGGCAAAGGTTATCAATGCTCTAAAAGGACCTGTCGTCGATACTTTTGAAGTTGAATTAGGACCAGGAGTAAAAGTATCAAAGGTAACTGGGCTGACAGAAGACTTATCACTAGCTTTATCTGGCGCTCCTATTAGAATGATCTACCCCTTAAAAGGTAGAACTACGATGGGAATTGAAGTTCCTAGGAATCCAAGAGAAATTATATATCTCGATGAAGTCTTAAAAGCACGAGCTTATAAGAACTCATCAATGAAACTCCCAATAGCTATGGGTAAGGATGCATTCGGAGCGACTAAAGTTGTAGATCTTGGAGCCATGCCACATATGTTAGTTGCTGGTGCAACAGGTGCTGGTAAATCAGTATTTATTAATACTTTACTGGTTTCACTCTTAGTGAAGCTTGGACCTGATAAGTTAAAATTAATTCTAGTAGATCCAAAGCAATTAGAATTAGCTCTTTATTCTAAGCTCCCACATTTATTGATGCCTGTAATGACTGATCCAAAGAGTTCTTCACTGTCTCTTTTATGGGCGTGCCAAGAGATGGAGCGACGCTATAGTATTTTAAAAGAAATGGGTGTTCGAAATATAGACGGCTTTAATGAAAAGATTGCTCGTTCAAGTAAATCTGAAGTTGAAAAAATTAGAAAGTTTTATAAGTCAGGAGAATCTTTTGATTTACCTTATATCGTCATTATTGTTGATGAATTTGCAGACTTAATACTTAGTAAAGTAGGTAAGGATATTGAAACCAATATTTGTAGGTTAGCTGCAAAGGCTCGAGCATCTGGAATACACTTAGTCCTTGCAACTCAAAGACCATCAGTGGATGTGATCACGGGACTTGTTAAATCAAACTTTCCAACAAGAGTATCTTTTAGAGTGACCTCTCCAGTTGACTCTAGAACAATTTTGAATTCAATGGGCGCTGAGAAATTATTAGGAAAAGGTGACATGCTCTATAAGCATGGCGTGGAGATGGAGCGTTTACATGCCTCATATATTGATGAAAATGAGATTGAAAACTTTATACATAAAATGAGTTCTGGAGATCCAAAATTCAATGATCAAGCAATGGAGTTTCTAGAAGAAATGGAAAGTGGTGGAGGAGAAATCCTTTTTCCAGATGAAGTGAAAACGGATCAAACATTTCCAGAAGTTTCAGGGCGAGACCTATTATATAAAGATGCTGTTAATTTAGTTCAAGAAACAAGATCAGCAAGTGCTTCATTTCTACAGAGAAGACTTAAGATAGGATATAACAGAGCTGCTAATCTCATTGAGGAGATGGAATCGGCTGGAATCGTTGGCCCTCAACAAGGTTCTAAACCTCGAAAAGTTTTAATTTAAATTCTAATAAAGTTAGATCCAATAAACACTTATCCAAAACTCAATCAAATCTAAGATTTTAATACTGAAAAATAGAACAGATCAGGCCTAATTGACTTGTTTTCATGGCAGATCTTATTTCCTCATAAATCTCTAAGTAGTTTAAATAACATGTTTCCTTGCCTTTTAAGCCTTTATTATCTTGATCAAGCTTACAATTTCTATAGGGGTAACTTTAAAAGGATTGATTATGATTTCACGTATTTTATTTTTAGGAATTTCTTTAACATTAATGGGTTGTATGAGTGGAGCTAAATCAAGTTTAGATTCATTTTCAACATCTGCAAACGCACAAGATAGTGGATTTGCTCCAGGTGCAGACAATAGCTGTGAAGTGAAATTTGCAACTGAAGGAAAAGTCGTTGGTGAGTTTACTTCAGAGATCCAGGATGATTTTGCTAATAGTACTGATATAAGAAAAAACTATATTACGAGTACAGATGGAAAGCGAATGGAGTTAATAGGAAACGTAAAACTTGAAAGTGTTAATATAGGAGATACGATTGAAGTTGAAGGTAATAATCAAGGACTCATCAGAGCAAATAGTAATGGTGAAGAGCAAATAAATGTTAGTTCAATAAAAGTTTTAAACTCTAAAATTCAAAACACAACGATGAAAGATTATAAGTTAAAAGTTTTAACAGTTATTATGGACTTTGAAGATAGAGTATCATCAAGTGTATATTCTTTAGCTCAAGGTAAGTCAGATTTAGTAAAATTACAAAAATATGTAAGTGATAATAGTGGTGGCCAAATGGACTTTGATATTGATTTCAATGGTGACGGTGAGCCAGATGTGGAGGTAATAAAAGTAACTAGACCTTTCAGTAGCAGAGATTGTACTCCGAGACTAGATCAAAATGTAGATCTTACTAGTTTATTAAAAAACCACTCAGCCCAAAGTTACGACACTGTTATCTATGTAGCTTCAGCTGGATTAACAGGCAATGATCCTATTTGTGGATATGGTGGAATTGCTAATGTTGGAGCTTTAGGAAGCGGAAAAAACGGAAGCACACATGTAGCTATTCCTAAGTTTAATGTAATCTTACATGAACTTGGACATACTTGGGGACTAGGTCATTCTGGGACAGCAGGAGTTACTTATGCTCACACAATTTGTCCGATGGGAAATTCTTTCTCTAACAATGTTACTCACTTTAATGCTCCAAAAACAAAGATGCTTGGATTAATGGACAATAGGCCTGAACTATCAAGAACTCTTACTGATAATGGAACTTATGAAATGGATGCAATTGGAAATGGAGTGACCTTTTCTTCTGGAGGAACTTTACCAAGAGTCATTACACTTCAAAGTGGATCTGAAACATACTATTTAGAATATAGAAATAGAGCAGGAGAAGATGCTGATGCACCAAGTAGTGTGTCTAAGTTTATGGGAATAAATATGACTCAAGCTAGATTAACTGCAGGTGGAGTATCTGAATACGTTTCAATCATTAATACAAGTAATACAAGTTTTAATTTTTCTGGTGGAAAAATTGAGCTAGTGGATGGAATCGCAGGTGAGTCGGTTAAGTTTAAGCTTACATTTGATAATCCTTCAGCAAACCCTCCTTATGAAGGTAGTAAATGTGACAACTCAAAAGTGACAGCAAGTTTAGTTAAGGCGGTCAATGAGCCTGGTTATGAAGTGTCTTATAACATTGAAAATAATAATGATCTAGACTGTGGGGAGTTGGTTTTTGATATTAACTTAGAATCAGAAGTTTTCTCTCTAGCTGAGAGCCAGAGTATAAAAGTAGCTTCTGGACAAAAAATTGATATCAAATCTAAGTTATTAGTTAAGAATTCAGCATTATTAAAAGAAACAGGAAATACAGGAACAATCGAAGCGCTTGAAGCGAGTACAAAAGTTGGTAAGCAAAGTATTGCTTTCTCGATTGATAAAAAAGCTTCTGAGGAATGTTCACAATAAGAGATATATATTAAGTTGGGGCAAGAGCTGACTTTAAACTCTCTTGTCTCATAGCTATCGAGTCAGGCAAATATGAGCTCAAATATTTGCCTTAAAAATTAAAAATTTCATTAAATAAAATTGTCGATCTTCAACCTACATGCTAAAACTTCACTAGAAAATAATCACCTCCCCAACTTTGGACGTCTGCGTCATGCAGTCAGGGGTGATGCGAGCTTAACGACCAAAGGAGACATTCATGGCAAGCAAACTAGTTCTAGAAGATCTGTTAAAAGCAGGTGCACATTTCGGACATCAGACCCAAAAGTGGAATCCAAAAATGAAACCCTATGTATATGGGGAAAGAAACGGAATCTACATCATCGACATCGCTCAAAGTGTTAATCTTGCTGAGCAAGCTTATAACTTTCTTAAAAAAACAGCAGCTAGTGGTAAGTCAGTTCTTTTTGTAGGAACAAAAAGACAAGCCTCTCAAGTTATTAGAGACGCAGCTGATCAGTGTGGAGCATTTCATGTTTCATATAGATGGCTAGGTGGAATGTTAACAAATTACAAAACTATTGCTCTTTCAATTGATAAACTTAGAAAAGTTGAAAAGATGAAAGAAAATGGTGATTTTGAATTACTTACTAAAAAAGAGCAATCTAAAATCAATAAAGACATGGATAAACTTGAAAAAAACCTTGGTGGAATTAAGCACATGAGAAAGCTTCCAGGAGCTATCTTTGTTATTGATCCAAGCTCCGAAAAAATTGCTATTCAAGAAGCTAAGAATTTAAACATCCCAGTTGTAGCTATAACTGATACAAATTGTGACCCAACTGATGTTGATTATGTCGTTCCTGGAAATGACGATGCAATCAAGTCCATCTCACTTTTTACAAATTACTTTGCTCAAGCTGTTACTGAAGGTTCAAAAAACGTAAAAGTAAAAGCTAAGAATGAAGGTCATTCATCTAGAGATGTATCACTTGAAAAAGAGATCATTGAAAAATATGAAAAAGATGTAGAATTAAAAGCAGAGTTTGCAGATCCAATTGAAGCTGAAATTGAAGCTGAGAAAATTGCAGAAAAAACTGAAGAATTAAAATCAGAAGATGCTTAATTTTTTTAAGATAAAAGGATAAAAATTATGACTATAACAGCAAAAGATGTAAAAAGTTTAAGAGATAGTACTGGTGCAGGAATGATGGATTGCAAGAAAGCTTTAGCTGAAGCTGGAGGTGATCTAGAGGCAGCCATTGATTATTTAAGAAAGAAAGGTTTAGCAAAAGCCGCTAAAAAAGCAGGAAGAATTGCAGCAGATGGCCTTGTTGGATGTTTTGTTTCTGATACAGGTAAAAGTGCTGCCGTTGTAGAAGTTAACTGTGAAACAGACTTTGTCGCTAAAAACGATGACTTCAAAAACTTTGTTAGTTCTATTTCTAAATATGTAAATGAGAATAACTTTTCAAACAATGATGAGCTCTTGGCATCAAATTATGGAGAGGCAACTTTAACTGACGAGCTTAATAACCTGACTTTAAAAATTGGTGAGAAGATTGCGATAAGACGTTTTCACAAATTAAAAACTGATGGTTATATCGGTTCTTATTCTCATGGTGGAAAGATTGGAGTTTTACTAGAAGTAGCTCCTGAATCAGACGTTAGTTCAAACCCTGAGTTCAAAGAAATGGTAAAAAATGTTTGTATGCATGTTGCCGCTTCTGATACTAGATTTATCAATGAAAACGAAATTGATGAAAATTTTAAAAATAGAGAAGCCGAGATTTATGCTGCTCAACTAAAAGATCAAGGAAAGCCTGAAGAGATGATTCCTAAAATTGTTCAAGGCAAGCTTAGCAAGATGGCTTCAGAGATTTGTTTAATGAAGCAAAAATTTGTTATGGATCCTGATAAAACTGTTGAGAAATATATTTCTGAAGCGAGTAAGAAATTTGGAGCGAATGTTTCTGTGAAGAACTTCTACAAATTTAACCTCGGTGAAGGGATAGAAAAAAAGCAAGATAATCTTGCTGAAGAAGTCGCAAAAATGACTAGAAGCTAAATTCATATTATGAAAGGGTCATTTTAATGGCCCTTTTTTTTAGGATTACTAAATGAAATACAAAAGAATACTTCTTAAAATATCTGGAGAGGCCTTAGCTGGGGATAAAGGATATGGAGTAGATATAAATATCCTAAACTCTCTAAGTAATGAAATAGGTGAAATCTCAAACGCTGGTGTAGAAGTAGCAATCGTTGTAGGAGCTGGAAATATACATAGAGGAGTTGCTGGGGCTTTAGAGGGCATGGATAGGGCCACTTCTGACTATATGGGAATGATTGCCACAGTTTTGAACGCCTTGGCTATTCAAGACGCATTAGAGAGAAGAAGTATTTATACTAGAGTTTTATCAGCCATTGAAATGAAAGAGGTAGCTGAGCCCTATATTAGAAGAAGAGCTGTCAGGCACTTAGAAAAGGGAAGAGTTGTTATCTTTGCCGCCGGAACAGGAAATCCATATTTCACTACAGATACAACTGCTGCCTTAAGAGCAAATGAGATTCATGCAGATGTTATCTTGAAAGCGACTAAAGTTGATGGGATTTATGACAAAGATCCAAAAAAATATGATGACGCTGTAAAATTTGAGGAATTAGATTATATCTCTGTTTTAAATAAAGGTATAACAGTAATGGACTCCACGGCCATAACTTTGTGTATGGATAATAAGATGGACATTATTGTTTTTGATATGTTTGAAAAAGGAAATATTAAAAAAGTAGTAGAAGGTACCAAATTAGGAACTTTGGTAACTCTTAAGTCTTAAAAGGAAACGTTTATGATTGATCAAATTAAAACTGTATTAAATGAAGAAATGGAAAAATCAATAGTGAAACTTAGTGGGCAACTATTAAAAGTTCGAACTGGTAGAGCAAACCCTGCAGTACTTGATAGAGTTTCAGTTGATTATTATGGAGCAGCTACACCATTAAACCAAGTGGGACAAATGAGCACTCCAGAAGCGAGACTTTTACAAATTCAACCTTTTGATAAGTCTTTAATAAGTGAAATAGAAAAAGCAATCATCAATGCAAACCTTGGATTAACTCCTTCAAATGATGGAAACCTAATCAGAATAGTCTTTCCGGCTTTAACAGAAGATAAAAGAAAGGAACTTGTTAAATCGGTTAAAAAGATGGGTGAGGAAACAAAGATTGCAATTAGGAATCATCGTCGAGATCAAAATGAAACAGTAAAGAAAGCTGAAAAAGCAAAAGAAATTACTGAAGATGATACAAAGAAGTTTCAAGGTGAAATACAAAAAGTTACAGATACCTTTGTAAGTAAAGTTGATGATGTCATTAGTGCAAAAGAAAAAGAATTAATGACAATTTAATTTGAACTTAAATAACCATAATAATATTCAAGACGTCGCTATTATCATGGATGGTAATGGACGTTGGGCAAAAAATAGGTCAAGACCTAGGATTTGGGGACATGTCAGAGGAGCTGGAATAGTTTCAGATATTGCAGAGAAAGCTAGTAATATCGGATTAAATTCTTTAACTCTCTATGCCTTCAGTACTGAAAACTTTTCAAGACCTGATCATGAAGTAAACTTTTTATTTAAATTGTTAGATAAGTTTTTAATAAAAGAAAAGCAAAAAATTCTTCGAAACAATATTCATTTTAAAGTAATCGGTCGTTTTGATTTTCTAGATGAAAAAACACTACGAAAAGTAAAAGAACTTGAAAAGTTAACTGAAAAAAATAATGGTTTGAAACTAAGATTTGCTTTTGGTTACGGTGGCAGGGCTGAAATAGTTGACGCATGTAATAGGCTAATTGCCAATGATCTCATTGCTACTGAAGAAAATTTATCTAAGTATCTATATGATGAAGTCGTTAATATAGACCTTCTGATAAGAACTGGTGGAGATCAGAGAATTTCTAATTTCCTACTTTGGCAGTCAGCTTATGCCGAACTGTTTTTTACTGACACTTATTGGCCAGATTTTTCTTCGCAAGAGTTTCAAGATATCCTATCTCAAGTTTCAAAAAGAGAAAGGAGATTTGGTGGAATTCATACCGACACAAAGGCAGACTTCCGAAAAGACAACCAAACACATTTATAAAATGAGTTCTACCCAACAAAGATTAATTTCTGCATTTGTAATTATTTCGATACTTGCACTTTGTATTTGGAAGGGAGTAATTCCCTCAAAAGTGTTGTCATTCATTTTTGGACTTTTAATTTGCGAAGAATTATTTACCAACTTCTTCAAAATAAAAAGATTTTCTTCTGATTATTTTTTATCTCTATTAGCATATGTCGCGATTATAGTCTTTGATTCTTTCTTTGTTACGAGCTTAAACATAGAATCATTATGGTTGAATATCACTCTTGTTAGTGCATTCATCACTTGTGGAATGTTAGGATTGTTATTGTTGAATATACCAACAATTAGTTCAAAGAATTTATTTGAAAAAATTAGTCCCATTTCTCTAGCTTTCTTTGTTCTTGTAATTTTTAGAATCATTGATCATATGAGTTTTCCCTACGCCCTTATTGGACTTTTAATCTTAGTCAGTAGTGCCGATGCTGGAGCATGGTTTTTTGGAAAAAATTTCGGAAAAAATCCTTTATGGAAAAGTGTCAGTCCTAACAAAACTCGAGAAGGGGCCATTGCTGGAATCATTTGTACTTCACTATTTATGACTATCTATTGGAAATGGGTTTTTCCAACTTCTAGCTATAGTATTGCCCTATTTTTTATTATTTTAGCAATAGTCTCGATTTTAGGTGATTTAGTTCAATCTAAATTGAAAAGGCTTTACTCAATAAAAGATAGTTCCTCGATGATTCCTGGTCATGGAGGATTTTTCGATAGGGCCGATAGCATTCTATTTACTGCACCTTTTTATTTACTGCTTATTAAACTATTATAGGTAAATGGAAATTCTACAAAAGATTGGTATATTTTTAATTTTTCTTAGTCCACTCGTATTTATACATGAGTTAGGGCATTTTCTAGCTGCTAGATTTTTTGGAGTGAAGGTCGAAAAATTCTCTATTGGTTTTGGAAAAAGTTTATTGCAATTTAAGAGAGGAGATACAGAATATAAGTTTGCATTAATTCCTCTGGGTGGTTACGTCAAGATGTTTGGAGATGACCCTACAAGAGCTGAAAAGTTAACTGAAGAAGAAAAAAAAGTAGCCTTTAACCATAAATCAAAATTTGCCAGGTTTTGGATTGTTCTAGCAGGTCCAGTTGCAAACTTTATTTTAGCGTATTTCATATATACTCTTCTTATTTTTAAAGGTGGAGAGGTTAAGAAATTTAAAATAGCTGAGTTAAAAGACTCTGCGAAAATGAGCAAAGTCGGTTTCCAGTCGGGCGACATTATTAAGAAGTTAAATAATGACCTCATCTATACTCAAGAAGATATCTTTTTTCTTGATGCAGCTAAGAACAAATTTGAAGTACAAAGGGGAGATAAAGTAGTAGAAATTGAAACCTCCGAATCTGTAGAGGCACTATTAGAAGATTATGTTCAAAATTCTAACTACTTAATTCAAGCACAGGTTTATGATATCAATGGGAATCGTTTTTTTCTCTCTTTGGATAAAGACAAAATACTCGCTCAATCTTTTAATGAGATAAAAGAGAACTTTCAAGGTACTATTTACTTATTTGATAATAATAAAAAATATCATTCTAGTCTTAACGCTAATAATAATGAAAATATTAATGACTTACTAAGAAGCTCTAAATATTTTCCTCATGATCTAAAAGTTGCAGCCGTAATGCCTGACTCTGCAGCCTCAAAAGCAAACTTAAGAGAAGATGATATTTTAATAGAATATAATGATAGACCCTTGTATTCATTCTATGATCTCCCGGAAGCATTGAAAGTTTATGAAGATAATGAAGCAGATTTGAAAATCATCAGAGACGCTCAGGTGTTAGACCTCAAAATCACTCCTAAAAAGTCAGAGGAGAGATTTCTTATTGGAATCCAAAGCTCAATGAAGCTTTATGATCCGGGAGTACACACTTTACCATCAAGAGGAATCGTTAATTCTCTAAAGGCAGGTTTTTTTAAGACATGGAGAGGAGTTGTAAAAACTTTTGAAATGATCATGAAGCTTTTCACCTTTGATAAAAAAGTCCTCAGTTCCTTAGGCGGCCCAGTTGCCATTGCCAATATGGCTTCTCAATCATTTCATATAGGGCTGGAGTACTTCTTTAGTCTCATGGCTATTTTATCTATTAACCTTGGGATCTTTAACTTGTTGCCAGTGCCAGTTCTGGATGGCGGTCACATCGTATTGTTAGGAGTAGAATTTGTGCTAGGAAAACCTCTTTCTGAAAAAAAATTAATGATAGTGCAGCAAGCTGGACTTTTTCTTCTTTTATCATTAATGACTTTTGTGGTTATCAATGACTTTATTAGATTCTTCTAAAACATTTAATATTATGATTGATACCAGCCATCTGACCATGAAGGGATTTTGGGATGTAGGCGAGGCGGGTTCGCCGCTGGTCGCCACCAATTCCAACGCTTTCGCCCAAGCCCGCAACGCCCGAAATCTGACCGACGACCAATTGCGCGCCATTGGTGAGACCGGCGGCATGGCGGGACTGAACTTTGCCACCTTGTTTCTGAGTGATGATGGCTGGCGCACCGGCAAGGCGGGGCTGGAGGATTGCCTGCGTCAGCTGGATCACATGATCGCGGTTACGGGTGAGGATCACGTTGGGCTCGGTTCGGATTTTGACGGCGCGCCGATGCCCGAGGGGATCGCCCACGCCGGCGAGTTGCCCAATCTGGTGCAAGCCATGC
>ENA-ORXM01002940-ORXM01002940.1-marine-metagenome-genome-assembly--contig:-NODE-2940-length-18223-cov-3.289375_pt1 | contig 18223 bp, 20 predicted proteins | sample MGYA00237867_ERZ511480 | MGnify/ENA primary metagenome ERZ511480 (study PRJEB26309, sample SAMN06266103) | marine metagenome | isolation source: Algal blade | place: United Kingdom:Sidmouth, United...
GGAGGTGCCGGTGCAACGGCGGGCGTTGGCGTAAATACAGTGCCCATTGACGGGCGGAAATCGGTCATGGCGGTACAAGCCGACATACCAAGCGTGACACAAATAATGCTAATGGGCTTGATCATGACTTACAAAACTCCGCCGCAATCGCGAGTACACCACGGTCTTGGAAATAAATCGCCTGCCCGTTGTTATTCAAGCCGTTAAGCGCGTTGCTAACACGCCGCGAGCTGGTGATGTTGCGGGCGATGAACGCCGCTTCCCAGTCTGCACGCTCTAACACGCAATCGGATTTCAACGCGCCAAGCTCGGCTGCCAATTCAGGAAACCCGCCGCCGCCTGCAACTGCGCGGCTTTTGTCAGAATAGATGCTATCGACACCGGCTGTGACGCAACCCGATAAGGCAAAAGCACCAACGATAAGAACCATAGGTTTCATCGGTCGATCTCCCCAAACACAACGTCCATCGTCCCGATGATGGCCGCGACATCAGCCAACTGGTGACCCGATGCGACGTGGTCCATCGCTTGCAGGTGCAAATAACCCGGCGCACGGATTTTCGCGCGGTACGGTTTGTTGGACCCGTCCGCCACAAGGAACACACCAAATTCGCCTTTCGGGGCTTCAACGGCTGCGTAAACCTCACCGGCGGGGACATGGAACCCTTCGGTGTACAGTTTAAAGTGGTGGATCAACGCCTCCATGGAGGTCTTCATCTCACCGCGTGTTGGTGGCGTCATCTTACCGCGCGCCATAATATCACCGGGTTCATTGCGCAGCTTTTCACAGGCTTGGCGGATAATCGACGTGGATTGACGCATTTCTTCCATGCGGCACAGATAACGGTCGTAGCAGTCGCCGTTCTTGCCCACAGGGATCGTAAACTCGAATTCATCATAGCATTCGTAAGGCTGCGCGCGGCGCAAATCCCACGGCAGGCCGGACCCGCGCACCATCACACCAGAAAAACCCCAATCAAGGATTTCCTGCTCAGTAATGATGCCGATATCCGCGTTACGCTGCTTGAAAATCCGGTTCTCCGTCAGCAATTCACCGATGTGTTCGATGATTGTCGGGAATTCCACGGCCCACTGATCAATGTCTTCGATCAACTGCGCTGGCAGGTCCTGATGCACACCACCGGGGCGAAAGTAGGCCGCGTGCAGACGCGCGCCACAAGCCCGCTCGTAAAACACCATCAGTTTTTCGCGCTCTTCAAAGCCCCAAGACAGCGGCGTCATCGCACCAACGTCCATCGCTTGTGTGGTCACGTTCAACAGGTGGTTGAGCACGCGGCCAATTTCGCAATACAGCACGCGGATCAGCGACGCACGTCGCGGTACTTCGGTGCCTGTCAGTTTTTCGATCGCCAGACACCAAGCATGTTCTTGGTTCATCGGCGCCACATAATCCAACCGGTCGAAATACGGCAGGTTTTGCAGATACGTCCGGCTTTCCATCAGCTTTTCAGTGCCACGGTGCAGCAGGCCGATATGCGGGTCGCAACGTTCAACAATCTCGCCGTCCAGCTCCAGCACCAGACGCAAAACGCCGTGCGCCGCAGGGTGCTGCGGGCCGAAGTTGATGTTGAAATTACGGATCTTCTGCTCGCCTGTCATGGCGTCAGTCGTGCCGTCATCATAAGTATTCACGCGGATATCGCCGTCCATCATTTGGCAGCCTCCTTGGCCTTGTCGTCACCGGGCAGGATGTATTCGGCCCCTTCCCATGGCGACATAAAGTCGAACTGGCGGTATTCTTGCACCAAGGACACCGGTTCATAGACAACGCGCTTTTGCACTTCGTCGTAACGGACTTCGGTGTAACCTGTGGTCGGGAAATCCTTGCGCAGCGGGAATCCGCGGAAACCGTAATCCGTCAGAATGCGGCGCAGATCAGGGTGACCCGTGAACAAAATCCCGAACATGTCGAAAATCTCGCGCTCGAACCAGTTGGACGATGGGTGCACGTCGATGATCGACGGCACCATCTCGTCTTCGCGGATTTGGGTGCGCAGGCGGATGCGGTGGTTCTGATACATCGACAAGAAGTGATAGATCACGTCGAACCGTTTGCCGCGCGTCGGGTAATCAACAGCCGTGATATCCACAAGGCTGGAAAACTGGCACGCGCCATCGGATTTCAGAAACTCGACAAACGACACGATTGACGACGGCGCAATTGTCACCGTCAGCTCGTCATTGGCAACGTCCCAAGACATCACGCAATCAGGGCGCTTCATCTCGATGTGGTTGCCCAATTCAGTCAGTGCGTCAGTCATCGTGTGATCGTCCCTGTGCGGCGAATTTTGCGTTGCAGTTGCAGCAGACCGTAAAGCAATGCCTCGGCCGTTGGCGGGCAGCCTGGTACATAGACATCCACTGGCACGATCCGGTCGCAGCCACGCACAACACTATAGGAATAGTGGTAGTAACCGCCGCCATTCGCGCAGGACCCCATAGAAATCACATAGCGTGGCTCTGGCATCTGGTCGTACACCTTGCGCAGGGCTGGTGCCATTTTGTTGGTCAATGTGCCCGCAACAATCATCAGGTCGGACTGGCGCGGGGATGCGCGTGGCGCTGTGCCGAACCTCTCAAGGTCATAGCGCGGCATGGATGTGTGCATCATCTCGACGGCACAACACGCAAGCCCGAAGGTCATCCAGTGCAACGATCCGGTCCGCGCCCAGTTGATCATGTCAGCAGAGCTGGTGACAAGAAAACCCTTGTCCTGCAACTCGTCGTTCAGCAGCCGTGCGCCGTGCTCTTTGTCGGCACCCACTTCGGTTCCAGTCATCACTCCCATTCGAGCGCTCCCTTTTTCCATTCGTATGCAAAGCCGATTGTCAGCACGCCCAAAAATACCATCATCGACCAGAACCCGACCATCGACAGGTCTTTGAATGCGACCGCCCAAGGAAACAGGAACGCAACCTCAAGATCAAAGATGATGAACAGGATCGACACAAGGTAGAACCGGACATCAAACTTCATCCGCGCATCATCAAATGCGTTAAATCCACATTCATAGGCGGATACTTTTTCTGGGTCGGGATTGCGCACGGCGACAATGGCCGCAGCGATGATCAGGATCAGGCCCAGCGCAATTGCCAGCCCCAAAAAGATCAAGATCGGAAGGTATTCGTTCAGCATCTCTTGCAAGGGTTCATCCTCAGCCAATGGCACCACGGCGCGCGGCGCTGCAATTTGTTGCGTCACACTTACCCCCGCGCCCCCAGAGGGTCAACCGTCGCCAGCCGGAGATTCCTCGCGATTTTGGGTGATTTCGCGCCGCACCACGATCAATTCAGAACGATCCAAGCCTATGGAATCACACCCGACAAACGCGACCGAAACGCTAGGATTAAACCGTCACTACCAAGACAATGGTTTTTGTCTTTCAAATGGGCCGCGACAGTTTCCGGCAACGGCCACGCACCGCATCCATGCCCGTCATCCGCCACAGCGCTGCACCCTCGTACGCATGCGTCCAAAGTACGCGGTGCAGCACGTTCAAAATCAAAGACCAAACAAATAACTCTCAGCGTCGGGCGCATTATGGATCACATGAACCGGAATTTTGACTGTGCGCCGCAGTGTCGGCCAGCCGCTTATTGGCACGGTTTGCGCCAATTTGTCCCGCCATGCTGTTTTACTGTCACATCGCCCCCTACCCGCGCAGCTTATCGCACCAGTTGATCCGCTGCCCGCCACGGTACCGCATGGCCAACCCCTCGCTCACTAACGTATCCGCAACATCGACGCCGCCAACAGTCATCACGGCCAGAACCCGCCCGTATTTGTCATAGCCCTGCGCATCAAGCGCGACGTCGCCTGTCTTGACCAACGCCCGCAACCGCAGCGTGGCCTCTTGGCCCAGCGCCGCCTCCGCCGCACAGGCCGGATCCTTGGTCTCGGGCGTGTCAAACCCCACCAGTCGCGCAGTTTTTCGCCCGTCGGCACAATCAAGCGCGACCGTGTCGCCGTCGTAAACATAATTCAGCGTACAGCCGTCCTCAGTCAGGCTGGCATGCGGCGCGATCCAGTTTGCAATGCCAATCAATCCGGCGATCAATATCACTGAATAGGCGAATGATGTTGGTGTCATATGCGCACCTCAAGGATCAGCGGCCACGTCAGCCCGAAAAACCACGCACCGATCAGCGTGGCTGCCACAACATAGACAGGCAGGCCGAACAAGCCCCACATCCCGAACAGCCCCACCAAAGGAACCATGAAACCGAAAAACATGATCACTGTCAGGATCAATTGGCAAATCCCGAACACCAACCGCAGCCCCCATGTCTCTGCTTTGCCGTGGCGTTCTACAAACCTCAGGCGCTTTGCGCAGCGCACGCAGTCCACATCACGGTGCAGCGCCAGCCCCGCAAACCCGTTCGCATATGTCATGCGCAGATTGGCCACAGGCTGGACCGCGTCGCACGCAGGGCAATGAATGCCCGCCAGTTTACGGTAAAGCCTGATCACGTCTGCGCATCCGTCAAATCCGCCACCGCCGCATCGCCCACCAGCCCGCCATGCGGGCCGATTTCATAGATGACCGGCGCGCTGTCGCTGCTGGGGTCCACGCATGTCAGCACCAACCACACATGCCCCCGCGCGTCAGGGCGCGCAGCACAATCGGTGACCGCGCTCCCCTTTGTCGTTTCAACATAATGCTGCGCCCAATGCACAATGACATCACCCTCGCTAAGCGGTTGTCCCAAACGGTACCCGACATAGCCCGCAAAGACCGTCAGAAGCCCAACGGGCGCGAACCACATCCACCGTCTCATTGCGGGCCTACCCTTGTTGATGCACCGCATTCACCTCGGCGCGAATAATCGCAGCAATCTGCGCACAGTCTTCCAAACTAAACGTCAGCGGCAATCGCATATCCACGATCCCTGCCAATATCCGGTCCGACGCGGGCATCGGCGTGGACGCAGCATAGCGCCAACTGTCATAACGGCTGGTAAAGCCGACAGGCTCCGCACCGCCAAACCATTTCAGCTCAACCCCGCGTGCAGCACACCGCGCCAGCACGTCCTGAACCTTATCCTTGTCCCAATCGAGCAGCAAAAACTGGAACGACGACGCGACAAAGCTTTCTTGAGCAGGGCGGTGCGGCAATCGCAGCCCGCCTGTATCCGCCAACCCTGCGGCCAGCACATCATAGCGGTCATTCCACCGCTGCGCTTGGCTCGCCAGATCACGCAATTGCGGGCGCAATATCGCAGCGCGCAAGTTGTCCATGCGCCCTGATATATTCGGTGTCTCGTATTTGATCTGGGCAAATGCCTCGGGCGGCGGGGCAGCACGGTGCTTGGCAAACAACATATAGCTGCCCGACAACATAATTGCGCGCGCCATCCCCTCGGCATCATCCGAGATCAGCAAACCACCCTCGCCCGAATTGACATGTTTATAGGTCTGGGTCGAATAACATCCGAACTTGCCCCAGCGCCCCGACGGCACCCCGTCCCACGCGGCCCCCATCGTATGGGCGCAATCCTCGATTACGGTGACACCCGCCGCATCGCACATATCCATCAATTTGCGCATATCGCAAATATGCCCGCGCATATGCGACAATAGCAGCACGCGGGCTTGGCCCAGCTTGCCTGCCAGATCATCCAGATCAATCACCAGATCCTCTGTCACGCCCACAAATACCGGCACCCCACCCACGGCAGCAATTGCACCTGGCACGGGCGCAAGGGTGAACGCATTGGTCAGTACCGCATCCCCATGCCCGACCCCACACGCGCGCAGCGCCGTAGTCATCGCATATCCGCCCGATGCGACAGCAAGGCAGAATTGCGCGCCCGTCGAGGCCGCGAATTCTTCTTCCAACAGCGCCGCCTCCGCGATCTCGTCGCCGGACGTGTTGTAACGGTGCAACCGCCCATGCTGCATAACAGCCATCGCCGCGTCGATGCCTGCTTGGGGAATGGGTTCTTGCTGGGTGAAACTGCCCGTGAAGTTATCTGTCATGGGTCGACTTTGGGCCGCGATCCGCGTGCCGTCAATCGCCCAATCACGCATGGCCAATCAGCCGCACCACTTCGCCCATCAATTCGTCATAATGGTTGATAAGCCCCTCGGGGCGCAGCGCCGCCATATCATCCCCCGACGGTCCGAACGTCACAAGGATCGACGGCACCCCCCCGTTCTTGGAAGTATCGCGGTCGGTCGCCGTGTCGCCAACCAGCAAACAACGCGTGGGATCACCACCTGCACGGCGCACCGTCTCGAACAGATGCTCTGGATCAGGCTTGCGCACAGGCAATGTATCGGCCCCCAAAAGGGCTGCAAACTCATGCCGCACCCCAAGGCTGGTCATCAGTGTTTCAGCCAAGCCTTCGGGTTTATTGGTGCAAATCGCCACGATATAGCCCGCAGATTTCAGATCGCGCACAGCCTTCATAGCGCCTTCATACAGGTAGGAATGCGCATCAATCGCTTGGGCATAAGCCTCCAGCAATGGTTGATACTGTGCATCCACGTGGGTTTCATCAAACCCCGTGACCCGCGAAAACCCCAGCCGCAGCATCGCGCGACCGCCCTTTAGCGCCGTGCCCTTATCATCAGGACCCAACAGATCACCCAATCCAAGGTTGCGAAAACATGCATTGGCCGCAGCCAGCAAATCACCGCTTGTATCGGCCAGCGTACCATCAAGGTCAAAGACTACTGTTGGCATCATGCGCCCCTTTCTAAGTTCATCACATGATCTGTAACGATCCGAAACCAGATTTGAACCCCCTACCCTTGCGATAATCACCCTATCAGATAGAAGACCCCAAAATAACAGGTTATGAATATCAATGACGACTTCTTTAATTATTCTGGGCGCTGGCAAAGGCACCCGTATGAAATCAGACCTTCCCAAAGTTCTTCATCCCATCGGCGGCGCATCCATGATCGTGCACGCGATGCGTGCGGGCGCAGGGCTTTCCCCTGAAAAAACCGTAATCGTAGCGGGGCACGGCGCACAATTGGTGAGCAAGGCAGCCCTCGCCTATGATCCCGATGCGACGACCGTTTTACAAACCGAACAGCTTGGCACCGCCCACGCCGTGGCCCAAGCCCGCGACGCACTCGCGGGGTTTTCCGGTGACGCGGTTGTGCTTTACGGCGACACACCGTTTATCGGTGCTGAAACGCTCGGAAAAATGGCCGAGGCACGCACCACCCACGACATCATTGTCTTGGGGTTCGAGGCTGCCGATCCTGGTCGCTATGGGCGCCTGATTACCGATGGTGACACCCTTGACCGCATCGTCGAATTCAAGGATGCAAACGATAAAGAACGCGCCGTAACCCTATGTAATAGCGGTGTTATCATGGCCAACGCGGATACGCTGTTTACCTTGATCGATGCGGTTGGCAACGACAACGCGTCCGGTGAATACTACCTCACCGACATCATCGGTATCGGCCGTGACAAAGGGCTGCGCGCCACCGTCGTGGTCTGCGACGAGGCGGAAACGCTTGGCATCAACTCCCGCGCCGAACTGGTCGCAGCAGAGGCCGATTTTCAAAAGCGGGCACGTGCTGATGCGCTCGAGGATGGCGTCACGCTTTTGGCACCCGATACCGTCTATTTCGCCTATGACACCGTCATCGGGCGCGACGCAATCATCGAGCAAAACGTGGTCTTCGGCCCCGATGTGACCGTCGAATCCGGTGCACGCATCCGTGCGTTTTCCCACCTCGAAGGCTGCCATGTGTCACGCGGCGCAACAGTCGGCCCATACGCCCGCCTGCGCCCCGGTGCAGAGCTGCAAGAGAACGTGCACGTGGGCAACTTCGTCGAAATCAAAAATTCCGTTGTCGCCGAAGGTGCCAAGGTCAATCACCTCACCTACATCGGCGATGCGGACGTGGGCGAGCGTACCAATATCGGCGCAGGCACCATCACCTGCAACTATGATGGCGTGTTCAAACACCGCACCACCATCGGCCGCGATGCCTTCATCGGGTCCAACACAATGCTGGTGGCCCCCGTCACCGTCGGTCACGAGGCGATGACCGGCAGCGGCTCTGTTATCACCAAAGACGTGCCAGATGGCGCACTTGGCGTCGGGCGTGCGCGCCAAGCCAACAAAGACGGCTTTGCTGTCAAATTGTTCGAAAAGTTAAAGGCCGCTAAGGCAAAACTGGGTAAAGGGTCGTAAAAATGTGCGGAATTGTAGGGGTCCTCGGACATCACGAAGCAGCGCCAATCCTTGTAGAGGCGCTCAAGCGGCTCGAATACCGCGGCTACGACAGCGCTGGCATCGCCACGATCAACGGCACCAAGCTGGAACGCCGCCGCGCGATTGGCAAACTGGTGAACCTGTCCGACAAGCTGGTGCATGAACCGCTTGCCGGGAAATCCGGTATCGGCCACACCCGCTGGGCCACCCACGGCGCGCCAAACGTCAACAACGCCCACCCCCATAAATCCGGTGGCGTGGCCGTTGTGCACAATGGCATCATCGAAAACTTTCGCGAATTGCGCGCATTTCTGGCTGATCACAATATCAGCTACCAGACCGATACCGACACCGAAACAGTGGCCCTGATGGCGCAATACTTCCGCGATCAGGGCATGACGCCAGTTGACGCCGCCAAGGCCACGATTGCGCGGCTCGAAGGTGCCTACGCCCTTTGCTTCTTATTCGACGGCGAGGACGATCTGCTCATCGCCGCGCGCAAAGGATCGCCGCTGGCGATCGGCCATGGCGACGGCGAAATGTTTGTGGGCTCTGACGCCATTGCGCTGGCCCCTATGACCGACCAAGTCACCTATCTTGACGAAGGTGACTTTGCCGTGCTGACCCGCACGTCGCTGGAAATTCGCGATATGAACGGTGCCTTGGCCAACCGCGATCAAAAGACGATCACCCTCGACGCCGCCTCCACTGACAAGGGCGGCTATAAACATTTTATGGCCAAGGAAATCGCCGAGCAGCCAACCGTGCTGCAAGGCGCACTTGCCCATTACATCGACCCCGATGCCACAACGGTCACCCTGCCCGATCCCGGCATTGACTTTACCAAGGTTGAACGCCTGACAATGGTTGCCTGCGGCACAGCCTATTACGCCTGTTTCGTCGCCAAATACTGGTTCGAACAAATCGCCCGCATCCCTGTGGAAATCGACGTCGCGTCGGAATTCCGCTACCGCGAGCCGCCAATCACCAAGGGCACAGTCGCATTGTTCGTCAGTCAATCAGGTGAAACCGCCGACACATTGGCCGCCTTGCGTTATACGCAGGGTAAGGCCGATAAAATCCTGTCAGTCGTGAACGTGCCCGAAAGCTCCATCGCGCGCGAAAGCGATCTGGCGCTGCCTATTCTGGCCGGCACCGAAATCGGCGTGGCGTCGACCAAGGCATTCACCTGCCAGTTGACCACACTTGCGTTGCTTGCGCTCAAGGCGGCCAAGGACATGAACCAGATCACAGACGCAGAACTGGCGCAAAAGCTCGCGGCGCTGCGTGCGATGCCAGGTGTTTTGAACACCGCTCTCGGGATTGAGGATAAGTGCAAGCAAGTCGCAGCCAAGCTATCAGAGGCGCGTGATATCCTATTCTTGGGCCGTGGTGCGATGTATCCTCTGGCACATGAGGGCGCGTTAAAACTAAAAGAAATCAGCTATATACATGCCGAAGCTTATGCATCGGGTGAACTTAAGCACGGGCCAATCGCGCTGGTGGACCAGCATGTGCCTGTCATTGTCATGGCCCCGCGTGACACCTTGTTTGAAAAGACAGTGTCCAACATGCAAGAGGTCATGGCGCGCGGCGGTCAGGTGCTTTTGATCACGGACAAAACCGGTGCCGAAGAAGCAGGTCAAGACGTGTGGGACATCATCACCATGCCCGAGATTGACGATTTCCTTGCCCCGATCCTTTATGCTGTGCCTGCCCAATTGCTCGCGTATCATACAGCAATCGCCAAGGGCACCGACGTCGACCAACCACGTAACCTTGCAAAATCGGTAACTGTTGAATGACCCCCGTCCAAGCGCTCGCACAATTGGGAAGTGATCCTTCCAAAATTCCGGAAATGGCCAGCTATCATAAGGTCGATCGCCCCTATTTGGGTGTGGGCAACGTCACGATTGATGCAATCGTAAAAGAGTGGCGTTCGGAGATGGATATCGAGACCCGTCTGGCATTGGCATCAGGCTTGTGGGACAGCAATGTTCACGAGGGTCGCGTCGCCGCCGCCAAGCTTCTGACCCAAGCACGGATCCGTCCAGATGACGCTGCCGCTTGGGATTTAATCTGCGCATGGGTGCCAACATTCGACACCCGCGTGCTGGCCGATCTTGTTGCGGTGGCTGGCCAGAAACGCCTTGTCGCTGACCCGTCGCGCATCGCAATTCTCGATGGCTGGACGGAATCAGAACACACGTGGACCCGCCGTGCGGCGTTTATGTTCACCCTGCCATGGACCAAACAAAACCACCCGAAGCCTGCGGAAATTGCTGTGCGTGACCGCGTGTTGGAATGGGCCGCCGATCTGGTGGTTGACCATGATTTCATGATGCAGAACGCCATTGCAGGCTGGCTGCGTGATCTGTCCAAACATGACCACGACCGCGTCGCCAACTTTATGTTCGCCAACGCGGACCACATGAAGAAATACGCAGTCAAAGAAGCCAGCCGCAATCTTGGCTGATCAGTCCTTGTAAACCGTCAGTGACAAAAGCCCTGTCAGCGGTGCGTCGAGCAAGCGCATCGCAGGCAAGCTGATCTGGCTGCCAGACCCCGCTTCGCCGCCGGACGGACGTAGTTCCAAATTCACCGATTTGCCATTTGCGCCGTATAGAACGCGGCCTGCGACCAATTCTGTCACCAGTGGCGTTTTCAACCAAATGCCCGGATCGGCGGGCGACCCGAGGGTTGCGATTGTTGTTCCAAGCTCTGTCTCACCCGCAGGCTCGGGTGCGGCCGTGGCCTCTGCGCGGTCCTCGGCTGTGGTCGTATCAAACTGCGCCACAGTGCGCGCCTCGCGCGGCGGCGGCGGCGGCGGCGTCGGGTCCAGCGTCTCAACCAACGGCGGCAGCGTCGGTGGCAATGGCGGCTCGGCCACTTCGACGACATCCGGCACCACGGGTGCAGCAGCAGGGTTGAAAAACTCTTGGAACTGCTGCGATGTGCAGCCGGCAAGGACGAAAGCGGGAATAAGGACGACATATTTCATAAACGTGACCGTATTGTGCGTAAATGCTGTGTGCAAGACATGCTGTGCGCCTTGCGCAGTCTTTCGCGCGGACCTAGGTTCCACATATGACGATACCATTGATCGACCCGTTTGCCCGCACCATTGATTACTTGCGCGTCTCTGTGACGGATCGCTGCGATTTCCGGTGCGTGTACTGCATGTCAGAGAACATGACCTTCCTGCCCAAAAAGGAATTGCTCACGCTCGAGGAACTGGACCGCATGTGTTCGGCATTCATCCGCATGGGCGTCAAAAAACTGCGCATCACGGGCGGTGAACCCTTGGTCAGACGCGGCATCATGACGTTCTTTGAAACAATGGCACGGCATCTGGAAAGCGGCGCACTTGAGGAACTGACCCTCACCACAAACGGCAGCCAGCTTGAAAAATACGCGGCCCAGCTTGCCGCGCTTGGCGTGAAACGCATCAATGTGTCGCTTGATACCTTGGATGAGGCGAAATTTGCCCGCGTCACCCGCTGGGGCCGCCTGCCCCAAGTCCTGCGCGGCATCGACGCCGCCCAAGCGGCTGGTATGCGCGTGAAAATCAACGCCGTTGCCCTCAAGGACTTCAACGAAGAAGAGTTGTTCACTCTGACTGATTGGGCCGCCGCCCGCGATGTTGACGTGACCTTTATCGAGGTCATGCCAATGGGCGATCTGGGCAACGAGGATCGTATCGGGCAATATTGGTCGCTCAAGGACCTGCGCACACAGCTTGAAAAACGCGGCACCCTGACGGACCTGCCTGATCGCACGGGCGGCCCTGCGCGCTACGTGCGCGTCGACGCCACGGGCCAGAAAATCGGCTTCATCACGCCCCTGTCGCATAATTTCTGCGAAAGCTGCAACCGTGTACGGATCACCTGCACTGGCGAAATCTACACCTGTTTGGGCCAGGAAGGGCATTCGGACCTGCGCGGCCCCCTGCGGTCGTCCGAAAATGATCAGGTCCTAGAGGACGCAATCCGCCACGCGATCACGCGCAAACCCAAGGGCCACGACTTTGACTACTCGCGCCAGCAAGTCGACGGCCAAGTCAGCCGCCACATGAGCCACACAGGCGGGTAGGCAACCGTAGGATGGGTTTTAACCCATCATGGCAAAAAGTTAGCGCTTCTTCTTGGACGGATTGATTGCGGCATGATCCACAAACAAACCGATCTGGGCTAGAAAGAACCCGATCACGATCACCGGCATCACAAATGTCTCGAATATCACCCAGAATGTTTCTGTCTGCGTGCGCCAGACCACTTCGTTTGCGGCCGCCGACAAAACAAACAATACGATCACGCGTTTGGTCAAAATGCGCCAGCCCGCGCGCTCCATGGGCAGCATGTCCTCAATAAGGTACTTCAACCAGAATTTGCCGCGCATCAGCCCGACCACAAGCATAATCGCCAGCAAACCATAGATCGCTGTGGGCTTCATTTTGAACAACCTCGGGTCGTTTAGCCACACGGAAACGCCGCCAAACAAGATCACCATCACAGCGGTCGCGACTTGAACAGGCGCCAAGCTGCCTGACAAATACCACAACAGGGCAATCGCGAGGGCGAAAACCGGAATGAACGCCGCAATGACGGCAACAAGGCCGGAATACGCAGTGCCCCCGATCAAAACCGTATCATTGCGAAATATCAGATAGGCGAGGACAAATCCGATCGTGGGACCGAATTCCAATACGGCCTTCACGCCCGCATTCACTGACTTGGTTTTCATATTTCAGACTCTGAAAGATTAGGTGCGCTAACGACTGCACGCATTTTACGCGACAGGCATACGCTCCTCGACGATGCCCGCCCACCAGCTACAGCCTGCCGGAATGGCCTCATCATCGAAGTTATATTCGGGATGATGCACAGACGCCGTGTCGCCGTTGCCCACCAAAATATACGCCCCCGGCCGCTCTTCGAGCATATAGGCAAAGTCCTCGCCACCCATTACCAGCGGCGCTTGCGCGCAATCGCCAGATACTTTGGCGGCCACAGATGCAGCAAATTCCGTCTGCTCTTCGTGGTTCACCATACACGGATAGCCAAGGTAGTATTTGACCTCTGTCTGCGCCCCGAACACAGCCCCTGTTTGCTCGGCAATCGCTGTCAGCCGCTCTTGGGCCAAGGCGCGCGTCTCTTTGGACATGGTGCGCACTGTGCCCTTCAGATGGGTGCGCTGCGCAATCACGTTAAACGCTTTTGAAGAGCTTTCGACAGATGTGACCGACACGACCACCTGATCCACAGGGTCCGCATTGCGGCTGGCGATTGATTGCAATGCCGTGATTGTGTGGGCCGCGACCATGATGCTGTCGACCGTCTCTTGTGGTTTGGCCGCATGGCCACCCTTGCCCTCAACGATGATCTCGAACTGGTCAGTGGCCGCGAAAAACGCACCCGACCGGATGGAAAACGACCCCACAGGTGCGCCCGGCCAATTGTGCATGCCGTAAACTTCCTGAATGCCGAATTTATCCATCATCCCGTCTTCGCACATCTCGCGACCGCCACCGCCGCCTTCTTCGGCGGGTTGGAAAATCACGACGACAGTGCCGTCAAAATTGCGGGTTTCCGACAAATATTTCGCAGCCCCCAGCAGCATCGCTGTGTGCCCGTCATGGCCGCAAGCATGCATCGCGCCGTCGGTCTTGGATGCATAGTCCAGCCCCGTGGCCTCGTGAATTGGCAGCGCGTCCATATCGGCGCGCAAGCCTATCACCTTGCCTGATGTATTGGTTTTGCCTTTGATAACACCGACCACGCCGGTGCGTCCGATCCCCGTTTCGATTGTGTCACAGCCGAATTCCGCCAGTTTTTCGGCCACGACCGCTGATGTCCGGTGGGTTTCGAACAAGATCTCGGGATGCGCGTGCAAGTCACGACGCCACGCTGTGATCTCAGGCAGTAATTCGGCAAAACGGTTCTTAACTGGCATGGTTCAGGCTCCGGTAACGATGATTTCCATCAACCTGATCTAGACCGGCAAAAGTTGCAAGCAAGCTTACAGGTTCGGCCCCAGCACCAGCGTTGACCCGTCCGTGAACCTGCCAAAGCGGAAACGCGCCATGTCATAGCCAGCAGCCTCCTTGCGCACGATCCGCGCGACAATGCGCCCGAACGCAGGGCCAATCCCGAACCCGTGACCGCACATGCCCGTCGCAACTGTCAGGCCGTCCAATGGCGCGCGGTCCACGACAGGCACCACATCCGGCATTGTGTCGATCATACCCGCCCATGCCGTCTTGATCCTGACCGCGCCCAGCGCCGGAAATGCCGCGGCAAAATCGCGCGCAAGCTGCGCTACTTTGCCCTGGTTTGGCGCAGGGTTCAGGATACGGTTGCGCTCGAACGGCGACACCTCGTCAGCCGACCAGCGCCGCTTGGTCCCCCAAGCATCAGGGAACCCCTTGGGCGCAGCCAGCAACAATTTTGTCCCCAAGGGATCGGCCATCAACGCCTTGGCATAGCCCCGCATCGCGCGAAACGCATCGGGACCGACATACAGCTCGTGAAATCCTGATGGTGCAAGGGTATACCCCCCGTCCGTCCGCCGCCTGAACGCCAGCTTGTTATCAACGGCGGCCCCGTCGAACACTTGCGGCAACGGCGCTGTCGCGGCCACCGTCGCGCGCACTGATAACTGCGGTATCGTGATGCCGTGCCTGCGTAAAAACAGCGCCGACCAAGCCCCGCCAGCCAGCACGACCTCGGGCGCTTTCACCATACCCTGTTCGGTCATAATACCCGCAACCCGCCCAGCCGCGATATCCAGCGCACGCACCGCGCAGTTTTCAACAATCACGACGCCAGCGCGCACGGCCATCCGCGCAAGGGCAGGCAACGCCACCCAAGGCTCCGCTTTCATATCCGACGCGGTATGCAACGCCCCTGCCCAACCGGTTGCCGCCTGCGGGACAAGCTCACCAACCTGTTTGGCCGTTAGGATTTTGCTGTCTAACCCATGCGCCATGGCATGCGGCATCCATTCCTCATAGCGGCCCACCTCGTCTGGATCGGCAGCCAAGTAACTGACCCCGCATTGGCGCAGGCCGATATCTTCGTCCGTTTCAGACGCCATCTGCCGCCACATCGCGGCGGCCTCGGCCATAATTGGCAATTCGGCGGGATCACGCCCTTGGCTGCGTATCCAGCCCCAGTTGCGCGACGATTGCTCTCCTGCGACGCGACCCTTTTCGACAACAACAACGCGCAGGCCCGATTTGGCCAACTCCCATGCGGTCATCACCCCGATGATACCCGCGCCGATGACGACAACATCCGCCACCTCGGGCAGCGGCCCGCCATGCTCTGGCACTGCGGACATCTCAAAAGGAAACGTCATTGCGCGAGTGCCGCGACAAGCCGGTGCATGAACGCCTCGCCTTGGGCGAATTGATCAACGGTGATAAACTCGTTTGGCTGATGGGCCTGCGCAATATCGCCGGGGCCGCAAACCACGGCTGAATAGCCGCGCTCCTGAAATTGACCCGCCTCGGTGCCGTAGCTCACCACATGGGTGGCGTTATCGCCTGTCAAACTGCGGGCAAGCTCCTCTGCTTTGCCCATATTTTCGGGCACGAGGCCCGGCAGGCCAAAGAAGGGAACCGCATCGATCCCCGTCTCGGGACGAACGGCTTGCATCTCGGCCTCGATCTCGGCGATTTTCGCCATGACCCGTGCCTTCCACGCATCCACGCTATCACCCGGCACGACGCGGATATCAAAACTGAACCTGCAATCCTTGGCCGTGATGTTATTGGCTGTTCCGCCAGAAATCGTGCCGCAATGCAGCGTGGTATAAGGCGGATCAAAGGGCGCGTTGATATCGCTTGGTGTGGCGGCGGCACTTTGGGCGTTCACCTGATTGGCCCAGTCAATCAGCTTGGCCCCCATCATGATTGCACTGACCCCCGTATAGGCCAGCGATGAATGTACCTCGAAGCCGCGCACATGCACATGCCAGCCCGCGCCGCCCTTGTGGCCCGTGACCACTTGCATCATCGACGGCTCGCCCACCAGCACCGTATCGGCGCGCGGCATGCCGTGGCTGACCATATGATCAATCATCGGTGGCGCACCGAGGCAGCCAACCTCCTCGTCATACGACAAGGCAATCTGCAAGGGGCGCTTGATCCCCGCCTTGATCGCAAGCGGCACAGCAAAAAGCGCCAGCGCATCGAACCCTTTCATGTCGCAGGTGCCGCGCCCGTATAGTTTCCCGCCTTTTTCGGTCACAACAAACGGATCGGTGTCCCACGCCTGCCCGTCCACAGGCACCACATCCGTATGTCCCGACAGCACGACACCGCCGCCCACTTGCGGGCCGACATGCGCGTATAACGATGCTTTGGTCCCGTCGTCATTGGGCACCCGCACAGCATCCACACCGTGGCTGGCCAAATACCCTTCGACCCAGTCAATCAGGTCAAGATTGCTGTCGCGGCTCACCGTCGGAAAGCTGATCAATTTGTCCATCAAGGCGCGGGCGGTCATGTCCATTCAGGGTATCCTTTGGGCAGCGGTGTAAAAACGACGCAATTTATAGCTGTTTTACTGAGCATTGCCGCAATCGCACTTACACGCAAATAGGAATCAGGTTGCGGAGTTGTGAAACCCTGTTACCGTTTGGTCAAATAATGTGATCCAACCATCAAAGTTGGCGAGAATAACAAACGACTTGAACCACTTGGGAGGTTCTTAATGCCCGACGACACGCTGCCGGTCTTGGATGTACAAGGCCTCAAGACGGTGTTCAAGACACGCGGTGGCGAGGTCCACGCGGTCAATGACGTGACCTTTTCGTTGCGCAAGGGCGAACTTTTGGGCGTCGTCGGCGAAAGCGGGTCAGGCAAATCCGTGACCATGATGTCGCTGCTTGGCTTGCTGCCAGTGCCCCCTGCCGAAATCCGCGCGGGCAGCGTCATGTTTGAAGGTCAGGACCTGCTAACGCTTGACCCCAAGGGGCTGCGCCGCGTGCGCGGTGGTCGTATCGGTTTTGTTTTCCAAGACCCGATGACGTCGCTAAACCCCGTGTTCACCGTGGGCCACCAGATCGCCGAACCGCTGCGCAAACATATGGGTATGTCCAAAAAACAAGCCGCCGCGCGGTCCAAGGAATTGCTCGAACTTGTAGGCATCCCTGACGCCGACCAGCGCCTGCTTGACTACCCGCACCAGTTTTCGGGGGGTATGCGCCAGCGTGTAATGATCGCGATTGCGCTGGCCTGTGACCCGCAGGTGCTGATCGCGGATGAGCCGACAACAGCGCTGGACGTGACCATTCAGGCGCAAATCCTTGATCTGTTGGCGGACTTGCGCGCTGAAACCGGCATGGGGCTTGTTCTGATCACCCATGACATGGGCGTTGTCGCGGAAACGGCTGAGAGGGTTTCAGTGCAATACGCCGGACAAAAGATCGAGGAGCAGCCTGTTGGCCCGCTGTTTGATCGCCCTCACCATCCCTATACGGCCGCCCTGCTGGACGCCTTGCCTGAACGCGCAACGGACAAGCTTTTGCCAACCATTCCCGGCGTGGTTCCGGGTCAGTTTGATCGTCCCAGTGGCTGCCTTTTTTCGCCGCGATGCAGGTTTGCAAATGATAAGTGCCGGACGACACCGCCGCCAACCGCAGGTACCGCGCTCGGCGATGTGCGCTGCCACTATCCGCTAAATGCTGATGAAAGGGTTGCCTCATGAGTAACGCGGTTGTTCAGGCCACAGGCCTTAAGCGGCACTATGAGGTGAGCGGTGGTCTTTTTGGCAAGTCGCGTGTGCTGCGCGCTGTTGCCGGATTGGATTTTGAGTTGAGCGCGGGCAAGACGCTGGCGGTTGTTGGCGAAAGCGGCTGCGGGAAATCCACTCTGTTGAAGATCATGGCAGGTTTGATACCGCCCAGCACAGGCCGAGTGACCCTGCAGGAACACCCTGTTACCGGCCCTCGCAGGGACATCGGCATGATGTTCCAGCAGGCGACGCTCTTCCCGTGGCGCACGACGGTGG
>ENA-ORXM01002941-ORXM01002941.1-marine-metagenome-genome-assembly--contig:-NODE-2941-length-18221-cov-3.985670_pt1 | contig 18221 bp, 17 predicted proteins | sample MGYA00237867_ERZ511480 | MGnify/ENA primary metagenome ERZ511480 (study PRJEB26309, sample SAMN06266103) | marine metagenome | isolation source: Algal blade | place: United Kingdom:Sidmouth, United...
CCAGCGCCATAGGCCCCTCACGGTTCACAATGCGTCCCGCCACACCAATACCTGCACAGTTGACCAAAATACGCGACGCACCATGGGCCTCTCGAGCCTGAGCAACAGCCTGTTCAGCCGACCTTGCGTTGCCAACGTTGCAGTGCAGGGCAAGGCCACCGATTTCGTTAGCGACCTCCTCAGCTAGCTCGAGATTTAAGTCCAAAAGTGCAACCTTCACGCCATCCTGGGCAAGCTTTTTGGCCGTCGCTGCACCAAGACCCGATGCACCGCCCGTGATAAGGGCGGCTTGTCCTTCCGTATTCATATACAACCTCCTCATGCCCCTATTTGAGCACTTGTCATACCTCAAAAGTATAGACGACAAACTATGGTGTCATTCCGACTGAAGCGAAGCGTAAAGAGGAATCTTAAAGCTGAAAAACTACACCTCAATACCGTTTTTAAGATATCGCCCTACATCCCACTATCGTTGCATTTCGCTCGACATGACGAATAGGCGTCGGAATCTAAGTTGTGGATGAACAGAAGCGACCTAATAGGAAAAACAGAACTAAACAGGCGCTAAGTTAGCAAAGTCTTAACCCAGGACGCGCACATTTGAGCTAGACTAGTCTGTTATTCGCAGTTTAACAGCAACGTTTCCGGAGGTCTCGTCATGAATAAATTCGTATTACTCAGCTTAGCGTGCTCGTTACTGAGCTTATCTTTCGCACAAGAAGTGACGTTACGACTAGGGCATTTTCTATCGCCACAATCAACTGTTCCAGCCAACTTTATAAAACCCTGGGCTGATAGGGTGATGGAAGAATCTGACGGACGTATTGCCATAGAAATATTCCCAAACTCTCAACTCGCTGCGCCAGCCGCCATTTATGACGCCGTGAAAGATGGCATCATCGACATAGGTTGGAGCCTACCTGGTTACACGCCAGGGCGCTTTCCTGTATCAGAGGTGTTTGAACTGCCCTTTATGGCAAGTAGCGCCGAAGTCACCAGCCAGGCAGCCTGGGAGTTTTACGAAAAGCACCTGACCGAAGAATTCGGTGACGTGAAAATGATTGTCTTCCATGTGCATAGCCCTGGTCTTTTTCACGTGAAAGGTGAGCCTATTACGGACCTCTCGAGCCTCACAGGGCGCACCATTCGCGCACCCACTCGCTCTATGAACAGCGCTTTGGAACTGTTAGGCGCAGAACCCGTCGGTATGCCCGTTCCCCAGGTGCCAGAGTCTATTTCTCGAGGGGTTATAGAAGGCGCTGTCCTCCCTTATCAGGTGACGACCTCCCTAAAACTAGCTGAACTTGTCAATAGCCACACGGCCTTTGAAAGCGACCGCTCCATGTACACCGCAACCTTCTTTTTTGCGATGAACAAAGATGCATACAACCGTTTGCCAGATGATTTGAAGGCCGTCATCGACAATAACTCGGGTTTAGAAGTATCGGGGCGAGTGGGTAAGATTATGGACCAGGGTGACGCTCTCGGGCTTTCCGCCGCACAGGAGCAAGGTAACGACTTTTACTTTTTTACAGAAGCGGAACAAGACCAGTGGGTTACCCTTACGCAGCCAGTGATTGACAACTGGGTTGCGCTTATGGAGGACGCGGGTATGGACGGCGCTGCCATGTTACAAGAAGCGAGAGATTTGATTGCTAAGTACGAAAGTCAGTAGTCAGGATAGGCTCGAGCGCGTCCTCTTACGCAGCAGCCAGGTGCTCGCCCTTTGTGGCGGTCTGGTGCTGATTCTTTTGACGTTGATTACGATTTACAGCATTATCGGCAGGACGATTGTCAAAACAGACTGGCTCAGCGCCCTCCCTTTTCTTTCCTGGTGGGGTCCCGTTCGAGGTGACTTCGAGCTTATTGAGCTTGGTACGGCGATTGCCATTTCTTCTTTCTTTCCGTATTGCCAGATGGTGCGGGGAAACGTGCTGGTCGACTTTTTTACTAACGGTGCGCATCCCCGCGTTAAAGCGGCTATGGCTGTTATAGGCAACCTCTTATTTTCCGTCCTGAGCCTTGTCATTACCTGGCGCATGGTGGTGGGCAGTGCAGAGTTTTATACGGCGACCTTCAAGCAAAGCAGCATGATTCTCAAAATTCCTACCTGGGTGGGCATGTTTATCGTCACGGCATTTATGGCCTTTTTGAGCGTCGTTTGTCTTTATACACTTTACCGGAGCGTCTGCGAGACCTTCGGCGAGGGCGAACCCGTTGACGGAGCCGTCGTGTGAGCCCGGTTGAAATAGGCGGACTTGCGTTCTTCATCCTTTGTCTGCTTTTAGCCATTCGCGTGCCGATTGGGGTGGCGATGCTGGCAGTGGGCATCGGCGGCTACGCAGCGATTGTGGGCTGGACGCCGATGCTCAATGTGCTTAAAACAATTGCTTACGAGCGGTTCTCGAGCTATACCTTCTCCATTGTCCCGCTATTTCTGCTCATGGGCGAATTCGCCACCGTGGGCGGGATAAGCGGAGCACTCTTCGAATCTGCCAATGCCTGGCTAGGACATAGGCGTGGCGGTATTGCAATGGCGGCTATCGGCGGCAGTGCCGGTTTCGGGGCAATTGCCGGGTCATCACTGGCAACAGCGGCGACGATGGCACAAGTCGCCCTACCCGAAATGCGGCGCTACGGTTACTCGGGCGCACTGGCGACCGGCGCGCTAGCGGCTGGCGGCACACTGGGCATTCTTATTCCGCCCTCTATCGTGCTCGTTATTTACGCGATTCTTGCCGAGCAAAACATAGCCAAGCTTTTTGCAGCTGCGTTTATTCCAGGCATACTGGCTACTATTGGCTACATGATTGCCATTGCCATTTACGTAAAACTTTATCCCGACGACGCCCAGGTAGCGCAGCGACAACCGTACAGCGTCAGGCTGAAAAGCTTGCTCGAGATATGGCCCGTCATTGTCATCTTCTTACTAGTTATCGGCGGGATTTACCAGGGCGTTTTTACACCCACTGAGGCAGCGGCTGTAGGCGTATTTAGTACGGGCTTACTCGCCCTGCTCAGAAGGAAATTAAACTGGCACACGCTCAGCTCGAGCCTGCTTAACACCGCTAGAGCAAGCGGCATGATTTTTCTGATAGTCCTGGGGGCAGACCTTATCAACCGTTTTTTGGCGGTAACACGCTTACCCCAATATTTGGCAGATAGCATTTCAAACTGGCAGGTCGCACCGCTCGTCATCCTGAGCGTTATTTTGCTTATCTACCTGCTGCTCGGCTGCGTCATGGACAGCCTCAGTATGATTTTGTTGACGATTCCCATCTTTTTTCCCATCATCATGGGTCTTGACTTTGGTATGACGCCTGAGGAAACTGCCATTTGGTTTGGCATTCTTGCACTTGTGGTTGTAGAGGTTGGGCTTATTACGCCGCCCGTTGGGCTGAACGTATACATCATCAACTCGATAGCTAAAGACGTGCCGATGATGGACAGTTTTAGGGGTGTACTGCCCTTTCTCATTTCTGACTTTGTTCGCATCATTATTTTGGTTGTGTTTCCCCCAATTACCCTTGCTGCGCTCTGGTGGTTTTTCTAGGTTTATGGATTGAGAGCGCTGTTATGTTGAAGTTGCAGACTCGAGCCTAATCAACGTCTAAGCCGTAAAATTCTTTCGCCGTCTCCGACCAAATACTTTGTTTATCTTTCTCACTGAGCTTGGTTAGCGTCTTTTCCGTTTCAGCCTTCACTTTCTGATAGTCTCCAGCTAAAATAGCGACAGGCCAGTCGCTCCCAAACATCAAGCGTTTCGCGCCAAACTGTTCTATGGCAAAGTCGACATACGGCTGCAAGTCTGCGGCTGACCAGGTTTCCCAGTCCGCCGCCGTATTGAGCCCCGAGAGCTTAGCGTAAATATTCGGGTGCGCGGCGCAGCGCTCGAGCGTGTCGGCCCAGGGTTGCCAGCCCTCTTCTTTAATAGGCGGTTTCGCTAGGTGGTCTATTACAATTTTCAAATCAGGAACCTGCTCAGCGACGACCGGCAGATTCGCTAGTTGCTCGGTCAACACAGAAACAGCGTCGAATGTCAAATTACGCTGCGCCAAAAGCTTTAAGCCTTCAATCACGTGAGGCTCCTGTAACCACGTTGGATTCTGCTCTTCATGAATCAGATGGCGCACGCCACAAAATTTGGGGTGTTGCATAAATTTATTGAGCATGATTTCAGCTTCTCGAGGGTTCCACAACGGAACCCAGCCAACCACTCCCGCTATCCAGTCAAATTCATCTGCTTTTTGAAGCATATAGCGCGTGTCGTCATACGAGTTGGCCGACTGGACCAGCACCGTTTTGGTAACGCCCGCCGCTTTAAGTTGAGGTTCTAATTCCTGTGGGCTATAGGTGCGGTACAGCGGACCAAAAGATTCGTTCAACCACCAATACTCGAGCAAATCCAAATTCCAAAAATGTTGGTGCGTGTCAATAATCATGAATTTAACTCCTCTGGCGCAATCTCGCTTGAAATAGTTTTATCGTGTTCATCGACCTTGGGAAGAACCTTTTCGGTATACCGATTGAATTACGTGCATAGCCTTGAACCCATCAGAGAAGTATTTTCACCTACATATTCCCACCCTCAAAGAAAAACACCTCTTCCATTTCTGCCCACCACTCACCCGGCTGACGACTTTCAAGGGGCTCATGACAGGGTTTGCATACGTCCCACCAGCGCTGAGTATCGGGGTCCGCTGCCATTTTCGCCATATCGGCTTCGTAGTCGTTACCGTGATACTCGAAGTGGCTGAATAAATAGTGGTCGCCATCATCAAACTGGCGCAGATAAATCGAGTAGTTTTTTATATTGCACTGGGCAATCATCTCGAGCACCTCGGGCCAGACATCGGCGTGCAGCCGCACATACTCCGCCAGTTTGTCACGCTTGACTTTAATCACACTACCGTACCGCTTCATAACATTTCACCCCTTAATTGCAAGAAAATCCTCTTCTGTCTATTTTCATTATGCCTTCTACCATAAGTCACTTATGCGAGGTCGACACTGACGCCACCCGCGTCACTCGAGCGGTGAGCTGCGTCAACAAGCTGCATGGTTTTTAGGGCGTTGTGGCTGACGGTGGGTAGGTTAGCGTCAGAGCCTTCGGCAAACCGCATCAGGCTCGACATGGCGCCTATAAAGGCGTCAGGAAACCAGCTACCTTCCAGTGGAACAGACGTCCATGTAGGTAGCACATTTTCTTTTAGTAGGCAATACTCGAGGGTGTCCGGCTCGCCTTCAGGATAGTTCAGAAGCAAGCCCATCGTCGCTTTAATAGCTCCCTTGGTTCCTTCCCACTTTATGTAACTCTCCTGATGCTTCAGACCAAATTCATGACTGTGATTGGTGCTGATAGTTGCGCGCACGGTGTCGCCGTAATCCAGCATCATGGTGCTACGACTCGAGGCGAGCTTGGGCAGTTTGGGATGCTTGATTGTTTTGGCATAAACGCCTTGCGGCTCGCCCAAAAACGAGCGCACAAGGTCAAGATAGTGAATACTGTGATACAAAATTTCCATACGGGGCAAGGTTTCTAAAAATGACCACAGATGCCACGGCGTGTAAACCGTGACGCGCACTTCCATATCATGCAAGTCGCCGATGGCTCCCTGCTCAATTAAACTACGCGCTGCTAAGACATAGGGCGCAAAACGCAGTTGAAAGTTCACCGCCGCCGTCAAGCTTTTGGCTTCGACCAGGGCTTGAATGGCCTCGGCCTCTTCTAACGTATTACCCATCGGTTTTTGCATAAGGACGATGGCATTATCTGGTAACGCCTCTAAGACGCCGAGGGTCGCTGCTGCCGGGACGGCAACATCATACACGGCATTATTCGACGATTCCGAGATGATTTTTGATAGAGAACCATAAACCCTTTTCACCCCAAATTGAGCTGCTAGCGCCTTGGCTTTTTCAGCGTCCAGGTCATAGATGGCCTCGAGTTCAAAGCCAGCTTTCTTATAAGCAGGCAAGTGGGCGTCATGGACAATGCCGCCTGCACCAATACTGACAATGGGACGTGGCGTCAACGGCATGTCGAGCGCTTGCTTTACTCTAAACCCTGTGATAAGAACCCCTTTGTGACGTCAAAAAGCCAGACAGTCTAAACCTCAGTTTTTACATTTTTCTTTGCAAAAGACTATCCCATATGTAAAACTGCCTTGTCAAGACACGACGCGCTTAGAGATTACAAGAAAAGTCAAATGAAAGAATTTTGTCATTCCGAACGCATGTGGGGAATCTGTTGCAACACGCTGAAAATAAAATTTCTCCTTGCACTTAGCAGTCTTGAACCGGTGGGACGGATAAGCCTCGGCGCAACCCGCTAGCCATCCCGCTAGGCGTCGCCTGAGTCGCCTGATTTGCTGACATCATCAACGATTTACGAGCGCACAGCTTTTCAATAGTCACTACTTATGGAAAGATGTAGATTTTCTCGAGTTTCTCTCGAGTATGCCCAGAGCCAGTTTGAGGTTGAACCGTGAAAACTAGTGTAATCTTAGTCAACCATTATGTCAGCATCTAAGCCCGAATATATCAGCCGTATCAGTACCCAAGACGCCCACTTTCCCTTAAAAGACGGCGCAGGTAGCGACGCCGTGCACAGCGGCAACGTCTACTCTTACCCTGTCACCAGATTGCGTAGCGAATCGGGCTTGACAGGCACAGGTCTCGCACTACTGCTTGGTGGTGGCAATGGATTGACCTGTCAGCTTATCGAGGCTCTAGCCGAGCCCCTTATCGGTCAAGACATCGAAACACTCATGGCTGATTTTGGCACAAACCTCAAAAAAATCGCCGACCACCCGCAGTACCGTTGGCTCGGCCCCCATAAGGGCATGGTACATTTGGCGCTGGCATCTCTGAGTAATGCGTGCTTCGATTTGTGGGCAAAAGCTCGAGGTGTTCCTTTGTGGCAACTGCTGCTGGACTTAACACCTGAACAAGTTGTCAATTTGCTCGACTTGAGCTACCTCGAGGATGTGCTGACAAAAGCAGACTGTCTAGCCATGCTTGAACAAGCCACAAGCACCAGAGCGCAACGCGAAGACATTTTGAAAAAGGGCTATCCCGGTTACGATACCTCAATCGGTTGGTTTAACTATAGCGACGAAAAAGTCTTGGATAATATTAGTAAAGCTGTCGATGCTGGCTTTAGTGCAATGAAATTAAAAGTGGGCTCGAGTGACCCCGACAGAGATATTCGTAGAGCCTTTATGGTGCGCGAAGCTGCGGGTGATGACGCCACCGTAATGCTCGACTGCAACCAACAGTGGACGCTGCCCCAAGCGCTAACCATATGCCCCCAATTTACCGACATGAACCCATATTGGATAGAAGAACCCACCCACCCCGATGACGTGTTAGCACACCAAACCTTAGCAAAAGCCATCCCTTTCAAAATAGCCTGCGGCGAACACGTGCCCAACCGCGTCATGTTCAAAAATTTTATGCAGGCGCAGGGGATGTATTTCGTTCAGGCCGATTGCACCCGCTTGGCGGGCGTCAGCGAGTTTATAACGGTGAGCTTACTGGCTAAAAAGTTTGGCTTGCCCGTCGTTCCGCATGTGGGTGATATGGGGCAAATCCATCAGCATCTTGTTCTGTTCAACCACATTGCGATAGGGCATGAAGCGCTTTTGCTCGAGCACATCCCACACTTACGTGAATATTTTGTGCTCCCTGCCAAGGTAGAAGAGGGCGTTTACCAGACGCCACAAGAACCAGGTAGCAGTAGCGACCTCGAAAACCTTTAACATTTTCAGGCACTTTATTACAACAAAAGACCGTCTGGAGGTGTGAACCTCCAGACGACTTTTCTCTCTTTGGCTCGGCGGGTAGGATTCGAACCTACGACCAATCGGTTAACAGCCGATCGCTCTACCACTGAGCTACCGCCGAATAAAACCTCACTGCGCACAATCCTTCAGAGAGGCGACGAGTAGTGTATCAAAGAGTTCGGGCTTTGGCAAGGGGTTTATGCAAGTTAGGGTTGGGGTTTCAGTAATGTCGTCAATCTTACTCTATGGATAAGTACGGTTGGTAAGTACGGTGGTGTGGATGAAGCAAAAACTGTTGAAAGTAAAGCCGCCAATGAAACGGCGTCGCTAAAAAAATTTAGGATATTCAAAAGTGAAATGTCATATTTAGCACTCATTAAGGCTTGTTATCTCTTACTAAATGAAGCGTTTTTTACTATTTATCGCCGTAGGTTTGCTCGCAGGCTGCTCAGGATATGAGTCCACAGATTCCAGTCCGATGTCGACTTGGTATGGCTGCCTTTCGGTACTGGTTCAGGCACCAGATATCGTTTACAATGGTGACTCTCTAAAGTTCAAACTCACCATGACCAACGAGTGTAACGCGCCCTTCTTGAATTTTGGCGGCGTTCCTACTTTTGAGCTCTATAACGGTGATGAATTGCTCCGACCAGACTAAATCACGCCAATACCTGACATTTCACTTAGAATCAACTTAGATGCGGGTGAATCTGACACGCAGTCACTTTATTTAAGCGTTGAAGCTAACCGTGAGGGTAAGCCGCTACCTACTGGAGAGTATCGTCTCGAGGCGTGGTGGACAGATACGGCGTGGGCGGGTCCTGACGGTCTTAGAGATAGCACACCGATTGTGATTGCAAACCGCTAAAAGTTGATAATTCTTCAAAGGTGCCTTGTAGCGACTCGAGTTCCTGTAGGTCGAGATTAGTGACTGACGATTAGAGTACCTTCATAGCCTCCCAAATTTGGTAACTAAGCACTTTGTTACAGATACGCAGCGCGGAGTTGTACGGTATAACTAAGGCATGAACGAGACATTGTGGCAGTAGCAGTCATACAATTTCCAGGCTCGAACTGTGATGACGACGCTCGGCACGTCATCGAAACGGTCTGCGGCGCAGAGGCAAGAATGGTTTGGCACCGTCAAGAATCACTAGAGGATGCTGAGGCGGTTATCGTTCCCGGCGGATTCAGTTATGGAGACTATTTACGCAGCGGCGCACTCGCCGCGCAAAGCCCGATTATGAGCGATGTGAAACGCTTTGCAGAGCGCGGTGGTCCGGTATTAGGGATTTGCAACGGCTTTCAAATTTTGACCGAGGCCGGTTTGCTCCCTGGGCAACTCGCCCGCAACCCAGCGCTGCACTACAAGTGCCAAAGCGTATATTTACGCGTCGAGAAGTGCACACTACCTTTTACAGAGGGCTACCAGAAAGAGCAAGTTTTACAGATGCCCATTGCTCATAATGACGGGCGCTATTACGCGGATGAGGCTACGCTGGAAGGGCTCGAGCACAACAAGCAAGTCATCTTCCGCTACTGCACTACTGAGGGCGAGCTAGACCCATCTGCAAACCCCAATGGCAGCCTAAATGACATTGCAGGTATCGTAAATAAAGGTGGCAACGTACTTGGTATGATGCCCCACCCCGAACGCGCCGCTGAGGCTTTATTAGGATCTGATGATGGTCTGTTGCTGTTTAAGTCACTGCTAAATTCTTTGAAAGAGCGCATAATGGCCTGACCTAGCCTATGGATTTCTTCATTGCCTGCGACATCGACCATACCCTTTTGAATGATAAAGGTGAACTCTTGGTTGCCAATCGTCGGGCGCTTGATAAGGCTCGAGCACTCGGCGCAACCGTCATCTTAGCTACGGCTCGCAGCTTTGCAGGTGCAGTGTCGGTCCATAAAGAGTTAGGGCTCGAGACACCTTTAGTTGTCAATAACGGCACGCTGGTCTGCGAACCTGATGGGGCAGTATTGATGGCGCAAACCATCGACCCAGCCATCGCCAAAAATGTCGTCCCCCTTTTTCAAGAAACCCCGCACCACTGGAGTTTTAGGACGAGTACGTCTGCCTTTATTCACCCACAGTTCGATACGAGCCGCCCTCCCTTCACAGACGGACGGCATTACCGAAAAACAGACCATCACAGGCTAAATGACGAACTCGGTGACTACAGCACGCTGATAACCGCTAGCTTATTCGGCGTGCCCCTAAGAAGTTTTTACTACGAGCACGACTGGCTAAAAATGACCCTGACCGCCGACTATTACCCGCCGAGCCACTACAACCCACTCGAGGCCATGAGTGTGATGTCGACACAGGCGAGCAAAGGCAACGCGGTTCGTTGGTTGCGCGACTACCTCGGTCTATCGAAAGCGCCAACCCTATGCTTGGGCGATAGCGTTGCTGACGCAAGTATGTTTCCGCTAGGCGTAGGAGTGGCCCCCAAGAATGCTGCTACCGAAGTTCGCGCCCAAGCCGACTGGATTGCCCCCCACTGCGACCACGGCGCAGTCGCAGCGACCCTCGAGCGTTACGTGTTTACTGAAGGCAAGCGAATTGTGACAACAGGAGAATAGGCCAGAGACCACGAGCTGTTGAGTGGACGCCGAAAATGGACGCATTCGCTTAGAAGGGATCACGTAGTCGTACGAGGCCTTGGACAAACGGAAGGTTTGCCCCTAAAAGCTTGATACCGAAGTAGCCGCTGCTAGCTTGATTTTGGTGCTTCGACCCAATATCGATGTCTAGCTTTCATAGCTCAGCTTAGACACTTCGATTTCTGCATTGCTGCGCTTCACATGCGGCGCCTCAAGCATCAGCAAACACCTGGTCTCCCTTGGAAGCCGACGCAAAAGCTTGCTGCCAACAAAGCTCAATCTGCCTCGCTGTTCAAACTAAATTAAGACACTGTTTGCTCGCTCGCCGCTACGCCTTACCTTCTTGATCTTGGAAGACACCTATTTCGCGATGCTTATTTTCGTAGACTAGCGGCTGGTAAGGCTGTGACGCGCACGGGCGTCGTTTCTTCAAACGTTACAAAGGCTCGAGGGTTAACGCGCTGAACAAGCTCCAAAACCTCGTGCACCTTTTTACGAGGGATTACACTAAAGCTTATGCGAACATCCCCGTCGCGCCCCGAGCCGTTGACTACCGTAGCGTAGTAGCCTAATTTCCTAAGCTCATCTGATGTATCAGGCGAATCAAAAGGGGAAACGATACGCACTAGGCTGTTGCCAATAGCAATCCACTGCTCGATTGTCGAGCCGAGCATGGTACCTGCGGCGTAGCCACCTGCATAAGCAATGAATTTGGCAGGGCTGTCAAGGTTGCTTAGTACCTGAGCAGCGGCCGCCAACCAGATGAGGGATTCGAAAAAACTAAACAGTCCGGCCAAACCGCGGTGACCGCGAACAAGCATGCCGATACGCAACGTGCCAATTGAAACATCTAGTATGCGAAGCGCGAAAATACTCAGCGCGGCGATGAAAAGAGAAAGTTCCACAGCCAAAAATCTTAGCCGAACGTTTGACAAAAAGCAAGAGGTAATTTACTCAGCTTTGCCAATGATTAACGTTCGTTAAAGATTACGTCTATTCGAGAGCAATAAATATAGCGCAGTACTAGGGTTTAGCTAATGCTCACCAGAGTGTCAGCGTCTCTAAATGCAGCCTCTATGAACCTCCTATTAACGATTCTACATCTGCCCTAATTACACTGGTGCTAGGCTCAGTGTCGCAAGGAGGCAGTATGAAGTACTTAGTCGTTTTGTTAAGTTTGCTGTTAGGTGCCGTGTTCGCGCAGGACAGTGTTGTTATAAGCCCGCAGTCGATTGTCATCAACCCAAAACCCTCATTTAATGTCGAGGTTTTTGTCGATAGAGACGCCTCAGGTGATAGAACACCAAGTTACACCATAGGTGATGAGATTCGGATTGGTGTGCGCTCCAGTGCTGACACCTATATCTATCTATTCAACGTGCGCTCGAGTGGCGAAATTGTTCAAATTCTTCCGAACCGTTTCGACGAGGCTGGGCAAGAAAACTACCTTCGGGCCGGTCAAACGAAAAAGTTTCCGGCTGAGGATGCACCTTACACCTTTAATGTCGACGGCCCTCAGGGATTGGACAAAGTCATTGCGGTCGCCAGTAAAGAGCCGCTCGATACAAGTCAGCTTGCCAGCTTTGGCAACGATCCTAACTTTGCCTCGAGCAACCAGGGTGAGCAGAGTTTTGCCCAAGGTTTGAGTATCGTTATTCGGCCCAAAGCGCAAGACTCTTGGGTAACTGACACCGCACTTTTTTATGTCGGTAACGCTCCCCAGACCTCTCAATACGGAACCCTGGATATCACTTCTAGTCCCAGTGGTGCCGCGGCCTATGTTGATGGTCAATACGTGGGTATAACCCCCGTTCGTTTTGGCACGACGAGTGGCTCACATACGGTTCGGCTCGAGTTAGCGGGTTACAGTAATTTCACGACCACAGTCAATCTGAGCGGCGGGCAGACCTTACCGGTAAGCGCAAGTCTGAACGGCTCACGTCCGAACGTTGGCACGGTCGTTTTTGAAAGCAGTCCGCGCGGTGCGGAAGTTTATGTAAATGGTCAGCTGTACGGCGTTACACCCACCGCCGCTCTAGAATTTCCTGAAGGCAGCCACCAGGCGCAACTGCGTGCAAGTGGCTACAGCGACACCTATGTCGATTTCACGGTGGCGGGCGGCAGCACCCAAACTGTCTCCGTTTCTCTAAGCAACGTCGGTACGAGTAGTCCAATGCTAAGTGACGCGTTGGACTTAAAGCTCTACCCTGGTGCCACCGTTCGCAAGCTCGAGCAGCGCCCTGGCAACGTCAAAGCTGAGTTTGAGACCCGCGCCAGTATTGAAGCCGTATTCGAAGATTTGCAAAGTCAGCTTGCTCTAAACGGTTGGCAGCGTTCGTACTTGGAAACAAAGGGTCAAGCAACCAAGCTTGAGGCTGTCTACACCCGCCTAAATAAAACCCTCACCGTTAAACTTGACGCGCAGGGAAACAGCGGCAAGTACAAGTTGGACCTTGAGTTTTAAACCAAGAAGGTTTCTTGCCTGCTATACTTATTTCCTCTAAGCAGGAGTAGAGTCCTCAAACCGTTTTGGAGAAATGTGAAATGGCGGCATCAGCACTCGAGTATTCACAGTTTGTAAATAAGTTTGCGTTTAAAGCGCAGCGTAATGAGGCGATTGTTGCCCTGGTTGGGGCGATAAATGCTCGAGATTTAGCAAAGGTAACGCTGGAACCAGAGGCACAAGCGGCGCTGATTGAAGGGCTAAAGTACCCTAATGCTAAGGTTCGCTGGTGGTGTTTGCAACTCATGGACCATCTGGCAGACGCCTCTTTTATACCCTCTATACTTCCGCTCTTGGATGACCCTGTCGGCAAGGTCAGAAGACACGCCGTTCACGCCCTAACCTGTGACGTTTGTAAACCTGATAAGTGTGGGCTCGAGCTGAGTAAAAACGTTCGTGCCCGCATAAAAGAGGTTGCTAGAACCGACCCCGATGAGCGTGTTCGGCTCGAGGCCAGCGCCGCTCTCTCGAACTGGAAGAACGCCTAACTGAGCGCTTTGCCCATATGGTGCGGAAACTGTTGCCGCCACCAGTGCCAGTGGTGTTCAACGTCATGGCCCCACAAATCACGTTCGTGGCTAATGCCTTTGTGAGCGAGCATGTCAGCGAGTTTATTGGTGTCGTATAGACACTTGTCCTCCCACGCTCCCTGACCACACACGAGAACGAGATGCGTGTTCTGTTGTACGTGTTCTAAAGCGCCACCGTGCATATTTGGTACGTAAGCAAAGGGATCGTTGAAATAAACCTCTTGCGAATCGCTAGGTCCCGTTAGGGTCTCGAGGTTATAACGCCCGCTCATACAAAGGGCGTAGGGGAACAGGTGCGGAAACTTGAGCGCAAAGTTTGCGGCGTGATACGCGCCCAAACTGCACCCTGTCAGGCCAATGCGGATATAGTCATCATCGCAATCAGCGCGAATGGTGGGTACCAAATCTCTAACAATATAGTCTTGATAAGCGTTGTGACGCACAGCTTGCCAGTGGGGGTCAATGTCGCCACGCAACCAAGATTCATTATCAAGGCTCTCGGGACAATAAATTTTGAGCTTGCCCTCTTCGATCAGATGAGCGACAGAGTCGATCATGCCATTGTCCTCAAAATCGTGATACTGTCCGCCTCCACTCGGGAAGGCAATCACGGGTGTGCCGAAGTGACCAAATGCCAACAGTTGCATATCCCGACCAATGGCAGGACTGTAGAAACGTTCGTATCGTCTTTGCATGATAAGCAGTGTAACTGAAATTCTCTTTGTCGGACAAAAGCTATGTGTTTGAGAGCTGCCTACGACATTGTCTGGATAAGAGTAATGCTGACGGTTGACGACCCTCAGCACGCCAAAACATATGTATGAAATCCGTCTGGAGATACTTTCGAGAAGGATTGCTCCTTGCTATAAAAACTCACTTGAAACGATATAGCCTCGTCCTAGGGCTTTTCCGCTCACCTTTTACGGACGCTAGGACCAATCCGAACTCAATCTTCCTTGCGCGTCTTTACGGTAGGGCAGCCAGACGAGCGCAAAAACGTCGAGCGTGATATCGCTTGACTTTGCTTTCACAAACACTTGCTCGAGTGCCGCAGTCGTCGGGTCGGTAGTTTGCTCGAGCGTAGCCACTTCTTTTTCCAGTTCTGCTTCGAGGTCAGCGAGTTGCTGCGCGACGGCCTGCGCCGTTTCGCGGGCACGGGCGACATCTTGCTGTTCTTTTTGCATACGCCCAGCACTTTTTAGGCTGCTACTGGCTTTCGATACAGTGCTGCGACTGACCGCTTTGCGACCTAGAACGGCGCCTAGAAGGGCTGTACCAACGTTGACCACCGTCTCCATCTTCCTCTGCTGCGCTTGCTCGGTTTCGCGCTCTATAGCTTGCTGTGCGCGGAGCAAGCGGTTTTGTAAGGTCGTCGCTTTGCCTGCATATTTCTTGCGCAACTTCTCTACTTTTAGGTCGCGGTCTTCTCGGGCAAGCTGGCCTATGCGTGCGCGAAAGTTACCCTCAGGTTCTCCAGGTTCACTGGTGAGTTTGGGCGCTTTGCATTTATATAGATCGAGCGCACGGTCTTGGCGGATATGTTTGAGCAAATCTTTTTGCCATTTGGTGAAGCTTTTGGAACTAACGCTCTTCGGTAAATCGCCAAAGGCTGCGTCAGTTAAAGGTTTGTCATCTAAGTCGCCAGGTTGCAGTGCGACCATTTCCGAGCTGTCCCAGTCGACAGGTACGGGGCCATCCTCGAGTTCGCAAATGAGATTGAGGGGTTTTGTGAGGTTCACGCCGTGGGTGACGCTCGAGTAATACACCTCGCTGAAAGCCGCCACCGCCGGATAATAAACGAGTCCCGTGCCGGACCCCGAAGCGGGTGCGTAGAAAACGGGAACATCCTGCGGCATAATAGGGGGTTCGTTTGCCGACGGGGTTTGGGGTGCAGGGACACGTGCAGAAGATTCCGCGTGTGCCAATGTTTCTGTCTGTGCAGGCGCAACCTCCCTATCTGCCATAAGACGTTTAATTTGGTCGCGCGTCATGGGACCACTCAAATAGGACATCACCCAACGTGTGTGGAACACGACGGGTTCATCTTCATTGACGTTGTGCATCAGAAAAACACGCTTGCCCAAGTTAGCAAGCATCCTCTCCATATCAGCTTTGTCGAACCCGTCTTGAGATGCCCCCTGCAAACCCGCAAGTACCCGCTCTTTGTCGCGTTCTGTCTGCAAGCGCCCGATGAACCAGGTGCCCGCATTGGACAGCGCCTTGTAGTCCAAATCGACGGGGTTTTGAGTCGAGAGGACGAGGCCGACGCCGAAGGCTCTGGCCTGCTTAAGAAGCGTCAGCATGGGTGTCTTGGAGGGAGGATTAGCCGTCGGCGGCAGATAGCCAAAAATCTCGTCCATATATAAAAGCGCGCGTAAGCTACTCGTACCGGACTGGGTGCGCATCCAGGTCAAAAGTTCGTTTAAAAGCATGGTGACAAAGAACATTCGCTCACTGTCAGATAGGTGACTAATCGAGAAAATGCTGGCCCTTGGTTTGCCATCTTCCGTGGTAAGAAGTCGACTAATGTCGAGCGGTTCACCTGTAAGCCACGCCTCGAAGCCCGGTGCGGCTAGTAGATTGTTAAGCCGCATAGCTAGGCCGAAGCGGTCTTTAGCTGGGTAAAAACTGTCCAGATCCATCACGCCGATACGCTCGAATGGAGGCTCTTGAATCGCGCGAATAAGTCCTGCCAAATCGATGTTTTTTCCAGCTGCCCAGGTCTGCTCGAGGATATTGGCGAGCAGAATATGCTCCCGACTCGTGACAGGGTCTGCGTCTATACTCATAAGCGCCAGCAAACTCGTGGCTGTAGTCGAAATGCGTTCGCGGTACAGGTCGGTATCAGCCTTGACAGCGTCGGGCGGTGCATCGAACGAGCGCAGTACACTGACGGGTAAACCTGCCGAACTGCCCGGGGTGTACACCGCCATGTCCACCGATTGCCGCAGCTTGGCAATACGCTCAGGTGTCTGCCCCCAGTCAGCCAAACCCTTTTTCCACAGTGCAGCCTGTGACTTTGCATAATCGTCACCACTTTGACCCGCGTTTGAGGCTTCTTGCTCGTTTATCCAGGGGCGAAAGTTCTCAGCAGACAAGTCAGGGAAAGTCAACATCAGGTTGCTTAAATCGCCTTTAGGGTCAATGGCGATGAGCGGAATATTATCAACAAGAGCCTCTTCTAAAATGCCGATGCCCAAGCCCGTTTTCCCGCTGCCTGTCATGCCGATAATCACGGCGTGGGTGGTTAAATCTTTCGAGTCGTATAGAACGAGGTCATCGTCTAGCTTGTTTTCCTCGAGGTCATATTCTTTGCCTAAGTAAAACGCGCCAAGCTTTTCATAGTCCACAGCGTCCTCCGTAAATCTAATGGTAAACCTAATGGATTGCTTACATCTCTTAGGTTTATACCAAAGAACATATTAAAAGGTCCGGTCTTGCTCACGCCACAATAATTATTAGACTTATATAGTGATAGCGTTTTTAAAATTTTTACGTAGGTTTGCCGACGGTTTGCCGACGGTTTATCCACGAGCTATATGCGCCTCAAGTAACTCAATATGCACTTTGTCTTTGGGTCTGTTCAGGTATCGTTTGAACTCGAGTACATCCTGTAAATCTGCGTAGGGGAGACCGCCAATAGGCTGCGCCCTCAATAAAATATCTTTTTTGTCAAATGTCATCCAGGCATCGAAAATGTCGATACAGTTTCCTAAGCGGATGACCCTGTCACCGCCAGCAGCTCGCTCAAAAGACTTCAGCTCGAGGGCTTTTGCCCAAGCCTCGCCCCGCGCAAGAATATCGATGTCATTCACAGCACTAATCAGACCATGCGCGAGCATCGGCACACTACCGAAGAGCACATAATCATTTGGGGGTAGCTCGAGCTTTGACACTCGAGCCCTAACCTCGGCTAAATCCAGCTTAACGAACGACAATCGCCGTACCGCTCGCCGCGACCATGAGCATGCTGCCACCATTGCCAACGGTGATATTTTCATAGTCAATATCGACACCGATGACCGCATTCGCGCCCATACTTTCAGCGGCGTCCACCATTTCTTTTATAGCAATATCTTTGGCTTCGCGAAGACTCTGTTCATACGCCGCGCTGCGTCCGCCGACAATATCGCGGATACCCGCAAAAAAGTCGCGGAAAATGTTTGCGCCTAAAATGGCCTCGCCTGATACAACGCCTTTGTACTCGGTAATCGTTTTGTCTTGCAGGGTTGAAGTTGTAGTAACAATCATTTCTAGAGTTTACCCCGTTTGCGATTTGAAGCCATCACTCAAAAGTCGGAGGAGGCGTGTGAAGCTTTCATCTGTGTCGAGGTTTATGCCTAAGCCACCACGCAGCTCGAGTTCGACAAAGCCGCCTACTGCTGCGCGGAGGGCGCGGGTTGCGTGCAGGGCGTCATCACCCTCTAAACCAAAGCCTGAAAATACGGCCAGGAAAATCTCGAGAATCTCATAGCCTGCCGTTTTGATTTCCTTGTCCTCATCTTCAACATGGCGCAGGGTCGTCGCGTGCAAGCCAGGATTTTTCTTTGCAAAGGCTCGAAAATTATGTGCTAATGCGAACAGCGCGTCCTCACCCGACTTGCCCATCGTCGCCTTTTGTAGGGCTGATGCAGTTAGCGTAAGCGCCCTAAGTCTCATATGTCTGTGTAGGGCGTCTAAGCTCGAGACGTGGTTGTAAAGCGAGGGCGGTTTGACCCCGAGTTGCTTTGCGACAGCGCCTAGCGTGAGTTGCTCGAGACCCTTGCTATCTGCAATCGCAATCGCAGCGTC
>ENA-ORXM01002942-ORXM01002942.1-marine-metagenome-genome-assembly--contig:-NODE-2942-length-18215-cov-14.657515_pt1 | contig 18215 bp, 12 predicted proteins | sample MGYA00237867_ERZ511480 | MGnify/ENA primary metagenome ERZ511480 (study PRJEB26309, sample SAMN06266103) | marine metagenome | isolation source: Algal blade | place: United Kingdom:Sidmouth, United...
AATTTCATCAACTGCTACCGTTGGATTGCTTTGTAAAAGCGTATTTTGAAAAGTAAGCATTATTGCAATTAAGAGTAGTATTTTATTCATTATAGGTATTTTAATCATTTTGTATTCTATAATGTATTAATATAGTGCCACTAAATTTAAGGTTTGATTATCAGTAGATTATATTAGGAATAAATATTTTATTTTCTTTAATAAAGAATTATTTTCCCATTTTGGGAAGAAGTATATTATTTAATTATATGATTTTTTTAGGAGAGAAAGGACAGTCACTTCGTCGTCACGCACAGTCCCGCTGTACGTTCTTATGGCTTTAAGTATTTATCAATCAACACCAAAAACAACCACAAAAAACACATAAACTACTAAAACTAGAAAAACTAAAAGCCATACCACTGCCATCGGGTCTATTTTGCACGGTTTCAACATCAAATAAGTATTTTTATTGTGTTTTTAATAAACTCAGATACGAAATGCCGATAGTAGGAAGTCAATAGAAGTTCAAGCCTTCCAAAATAGACCCGATAGTAGTGGAAACCGATAGGTTTGGAACGGATAGCGGGCCCATGCTTCACGACGAAGCATTGGACCGTTCTCTCCAAAAAAATAAAAATACTTTTACGTATCTTTACGGTATGTTAGAGACGTTATTACACAATAAATATTGGATTTTGTCGCTATTGAGCCTTCTATTGTTGGGCAGTTGTTCGCAATTGTCGAGCTTGCAGACGGGGCGAACGTTGGGGAAGGATGAGAAAATGATTGGGGCGTATGCGACGGCTTATGGCTTGCACGAAGATATTTCGTCGGGTGGGGAATTGGGTTCGTTGGTCTTGCCACAAGTAGGCTTTTGGGGACAATATGGTATAAATGATAAGTTGGATGTGGGCTTGAAAGTATCTTCTGGTGCCAATATCGGTTTGTTGGGCAAATACCAAATTATGGGCGACCAAGAATCAACTTGGGCATTGAGCTTGGGCGGAAGTGCTGAGTATCAATTTGCAGGCGCAGAAAATTTGGTTTTTAGAACGCACGTTCCCATATATTGTTCGTGGCATCCACAACCCAAATTGAGCGTTTATGCGACGCCTCGTTATATTTTTCAGTATGTAGCTGATGATGATCCTACGCATTTTTTGGGTTCTGCCGCAGGGGTGCATTATGCTTTTGGGGATAAATGGAATGGTTTGTTTGAAAGTAGTTTTTCGGTGCCTTTTTCTGCGACAAAAGACTTTAACAATGCTGTTGTTTTTCAAGCGGGGTTTGGGGTGCAGTATCGCTTCTGAACCATATAAGTTTTTTTTCTCGGTAAATCTGTCTCTCCAAAAAGCTACAACTAAGAACTACAGCACCAAGAACCACAGCACCTAAAAAGTAACCCCCAAAGTCAAATAAAAGCTCCGTCCATCCGCAGGAATGATGCCTGGACCTGGATAAGCTGTCGCTCGACGGGTGAAATAATGAGCGTCCAACAAATTATTGATACCCGTCTGAATGTTGAAACGAGAAATGGTGTAGCTCAAGGAAAGGTCTTGAACGCTGTACGCAGGAATCAAACCACGAGTCGCATCGACCACAAAAATCGCATTCGTTGCATCGCTGAAATGTTCGGCAACGTAGGCGTATTGATAAGCAGCTTTGAGGTTTTTCCACTGAAAATTAATGCCCGTTTTAAGGCTGAACGGTGGAATCAATTCGACATTGTTGCCTTTGAAGGTGGATTGACCAGAGGTATAAATGCCTTGTAGTAAGCTGAAATTAGTGAATATCGAAATATTGAATTTTTTGGTGTCTTTTGCCAACAGTTTCCATAAATTGGCTTCGGCATATGCTTCTAAACCGACGATGCGAGCGTCGCCGATATTGGTACGAAAAGCGATGGCTTTTTCAATTACCGCAGGGTCAGGAATAATGATTTCACCCACGCCAATTCTATTTTTATATTGAAGTAAAAACCCACTCACATCGAAGCGAATAGCATCTTTAATTGTTCCCCGAATACCTAAATCTACGTTAAAACCTTCTTCGTCTTGAAGCAAACTATCTACAATCAAATTGGGATTGACGACGGCTAAATCGCTGAAATTAATGGGGCGATAGTTTTGTGAAAAATTGCTGTAGGCTTCGATGTTTTCAAGAGGTTTGTAGGAAACACCTGTACCCAATAATGCAAAAGAACGATTGTTTGCTTTGGCATCCTCAAATTTCTGTTCAAAAATAACTTGTCCACCAGAATAAACTTGTTCTTTGTAATAACCATCGGAAGCGGTGCGGATATGTTCTAAACGAATACCTGGCGTAATACTCCATTGTGGGCTTATGTTGAATAAGTTTTCGGCGAATATAGAAAAGTTTCGACTGGGGAATTCGTATTGTGAACGCTCTAAATCGTCGGGGTTTAAAAAGGTGAAATCTGCTTCGTAGCCATCATTTGCCAAACCTTGTTGGTTGGTGGCAAAGCCTTGATAATAGCGAGTTCCAATCAAAAAAGTCGAGGGCAAATCATTGAGGTTGTAGCGTTTGATTAGGCGAGTTTCGTTGCCGAAATTTTGGTAAGCTCCTTTGATTAAATCTCGTTCTCGCAAGGGGTCGGGGCGATTGATGGCACTTAAATCTCCTAAGGCTTCTCGTCTCGCCATCAACAAAAAACTACGACTGTTGATTTTTAATTCATCATTGATTGTATAATCGCCATGTACCGCCAATAAATTCCAATTGACGTTGAACCAATTTCGTTCTCGTTTAGACTGTTGGGCGTTTTGGGCAAATTCAAAATCTTGTAAGCCGCCTGATTGTTGCGACAAATAATTCATAAAGGTATATTCGATACCGAGATCAATTTTTTTGCCTACTTTTTTACTGACACTGGCATAAGCCGTATTTTGATAAAAGTCGCTATTGGGTCGCCAGCCTTTTCCTTGTTTTCGCTGATAAAAAGTGTAGTATCGCCAATTTTTTTTACTACCACTGATGCTATTAAAAGTCGCCAATAAACCAAAAGAACCGACGGTATTGACACTCTCAAATTCAAAGGCTTTTTTTTCATTTCCTTTCTTAAAAACAAAATTTAAAAGCCCTCCAAATTGCGGGCCATATTGCAAAGAAGCTGCCCCTCTCACGACCTCAATCCGCTTCAATGCCTGCGTCGGTGGCGTATAGTAACTTTCAGGATAGCCCAAAGCATCCGCACTAATATCGTACCCATTTTGGCGAGTATTAAAATTAGACGTTCGGTTCGGGTCTAAGCCTCTTGCGCCAATACTCAATTGCAAACCAGCTCCATCATTTTCCCAAATATTCAGCCCTGCAATACCTTTATAGACTTGTCGAGGATTGTTTGTGGCAGCGTTGGCAGTGAGGTTGTCCAGCTCGATGACTTCCGTTTTTTTGGCGGCATAAAGCGCCGTTCCTTCCACATCGCAAAGTTGTCTAAGTCCCATTGATACCGCCTTTGCCGTTACTTCCACCGCCTCTAAATCTAAGGCTAATTTCTCTAATTTTATTTCGACGTTTATAGCTTTTTGTTCTGCGACGGTTACTTCCTGTAGCAATGTCGTATAGTCTGTCAAGAAAAAGGTCAAGACGAATTTTCCATCGTTTAAATTTTCAATTGTAAAATCACCCTTCTGATCCGTTTCTATCAATTCATTTGATTGCCCCAAAAGTATCGACACCTTCGCTAAAGCCTTCGACGTTTCCCCATCTAAAACTTTACCTACAATACGCCCATGTTGTGCCAAAAGGCTACAAGAAATTAAGAGGAACAATAAATAGAGCGTATATTTCATTATGAAAATATTAAAGTGACGAGTGACGAGTGGCTGGTGACGAGTGGCTGGTGACGAGTGGTTAATAGTCAATTACAACAATCTCCCCATCTCCCAAATTCAAATTAGCATCCACAAAACGCTTACTAACTCGACCATTCAAAGCGACATGGGCATCGACCGTTATAATCGGATTTTCCATGCCATGTACCAACTGAAATTCTTCTTTTAAAAACTGAGCAAATTGCAGCATGAAATCAGGCTGAATGCTCATTTGTTTTTCTTGAAACTGTGTTAAATAGCGTCCATTGATAATTTCCGTTTTTCTATTTGTTTTTTTGTCTTTCACGTAAAAAGTCACCTGTCCTATTTTTTCCACCACCATCACTCGCCACGAAAAGCGATAACCCTGTTCATTCCACAAAACATTGCCTTGATACAACCAATGCCGAAAAGGTAGAAAAAGTTGCACAACAATATAAGAAATGAATAAAGGGCGCATTACATTTGTCCAACCATTAGCATACGAAAAAAATGTTTTTGATTCATTGCGATACCCTATAGAACGCAGCCATTTTTGATGCGTTTTTGCAGGAAAAAAAATCAACGTACTGAAAATCATAATAAAGGGAAACAACCCAATATTGAACAACAAATACGTCATCAAATGAAACAAAACAACAAGTACATACGCTAATTTACGAGTAGGGGCGTAGCGCAAAAAATAAGCAATCGTCAAATCATATAACGCTCCTCCCCAACTAAACAAAAAAGCAACCCATTTGTACGAAAACAAAAAACCGATAATTGGAAGGTTTTTATGTTCAGGTAGCCATATCGACAAAGGTAATGCTTTAAAAATCCAATCAGCATTTAATTTCGCAATCCCCGCACAAGTATAAACAATCGTCAGTTGCAAGACCAAAATATGAACCGTCCAAGCAGGAACGTATTTTACTTTGCGTTTAGGATTTCGCCAGACATCGACAGAAAATGCTCGATTGGCAGGCAGAAACATCAATATAAATGCAAACAAACAAACTAAGTAATAATGATTTAGATAGTTGGTCGCATCTATGAGTTCGACATAGGTAAATAAAACAAAGAACACGATGGTTGAGATGCGATAAAAACAGCCAAAGGCAATGCCCAAAGCACTCAACGCAATCAAAGAAAAGACTGCATACATTTCAGTCAATCCCAATGATTCTACCCAAGCAAAACCATAAAACTTAAAAAAGAATTGAGGTTCAATATATAAACGCTCTATCCATCCATTCCACATAAAACGAACTGCCCCAAATGCCATCAAGAACCCAAACAAAATCCGAAAAGTTATTAAGGGCGCAATGTCTTTAGGTGCGTTTAAAAGATTGCTTGTTGGTGGTTTCATTTTGTCATAATGGGTACTTTTATAGTGACGAAAGGGACGTTGATTTTGTCCATTTTTAACAGTTCATTTTTAGATTCCTCCCCTTCGTCTTTTCCAAAGGAGGATTTTTTTTATTCATTACTATACCCTTTTCCTTAATCAGAATCACTTGGGTTATCAATGTAGGTAATGGAAACACACAAGACAGACGGCATGTCCGTTTTTATGTTGATTAGTTGTTTGGTGACTTCATTGTAGGCGGTAATGACGGCGTCTGTATCTTCTTCCACTGTGTTAGAAAGTGGGTTGGCTAAATCGTTCAAGGCATTGAGGGCATTGGTAAATTGTGCTTGAATTACGTCATCTAATAACTGTTCGTTTTTTTGTGCGCCTGTGGCTGCCAAATAATCATCTAAGCCCAAGCCATCGACACCAGCATTGCTTTTGCCTAAGTATAATTGTTCCGTTGCTTTGAGGGCAGTCGTGGCTAAATCTACAGAAATACCACTGTAGTACGCTTCGACTTTATCGGGATTAAGAAAACCCAAAGTCAACACACCCGAAGGAATGCCTAATTTTTCTCGTTTGATTAATTCGTAGTTTTGGTTTAGATTGTTGATGATAAGGCTTAGGGATGTGCCTGCTTCTGTTCCTGTATTTTGGATGAAATCGTCTTTGTAATTACCGTTCCAGGCGTCGTTTACTTGGTTCGCTTTTGCTGCCATGTCCGCTACTAAATCCGCTACATATTGCTTTCTGTTTTCAGCATCGTTTGCAGTGGTGTATTGGAAAAGTGTACTGTCGCCATAAGCATACAAAAGGTAGTCTAAGGCAGGAAGCCCTTTGTCATACCTATTGGGATCGTTTAGTTCGTAGGTTTGCGTCGCTATATTTTCTTGAAGCACGGCAATATCTAAGGGGAAGTTGTTGAAGCTGTTTCTTAGGAAGACAGTTTCGGCTGGACCAAATTCGTATTGGGCAGCTTTTTGCCAAGTGATGTAGGTTTGTTGGAAGGCCTCTTGTAGGTTGGCTAAAGTGGCGGCGTCCGTATTGTTGAGGAAGGCGAGGGTATTGGCAGATAGGGTGGCTACTTTTTCATTTAATTCTTGGTAGGTGGGGACGATGATGTTGTCTGCTATGTTTTTGAACATGGCTTCTTGATCGAATGCTGTGGCGCATGGGTCTGTATTGTCCTCCTCGTCGTTGTTTTTATCGCAAGATGTTCCCACGCTTATGATGCAACAAGACAGTAAAAGTAGAAGTGATTTTTTCATGTTTTTTTATTTAATAGGAGCGGACTGTTTGGTGCTTCGTCGTGATGTTTGGTCCTGCTATTCGCTACTATGGTGGCTTGCCAACGCTGCGGGCAGACCCATTGTCTGCCCCTACCAAACGCCACCATAACGCTACTATCAGGGCTATTTTGGATGGTCTCAACAGTGTTTTCCATCGTAAAAATGGGTTTATCTCTGTAAATGAAAGCCATCTTATAGATGTCGTCCATTAGCTAACCTATTTTTTTAATGGTTTACTAGTTTAGAGAAATAAAATAAATAAACTGAGCCAAAAGTCAACCAAGATGTGATTTGCCTGCGCTTCATTGCCCATGTCCTAAGCGGACGGCTCTTACTTTTTCAGTCGAAAAAAAGTAAGCAAAATTCTTGCTCAATTCATCGTTCCTTTCTTCTAGCCTGCGCCCGCCACCGTCATTGAGCTAGCCAACGCTTCTTTTTCTCTATGGTTCTTGGCTCAAGTTATTTTTTTCGTCTCACATCGTTCCTTGTATTAAAATTCGTCTTTTATGTCTGTTAGATTGTAGTAGTCAGCTAATTTGTCTTTTGCTTCTTGTAATTTGGGGATGGTTGTATTGTATAGGTTCATTTCTGAGAAATCGGGTGAACCTGCGATGATTTCTAATAGCTCGTTGATTTGTGTATTGGTGATGGTTTTGTCGGGGTTGAATTGTAGGGCGTAGATGAAACCGATGGCTTCTGATACAAGGTGTCCTCGTTGTGCCATGTCTTCAAAGATTTCGGTGGTTGTGCCGTCGTTTAGGTAGTGTAGGGCGGAACCTACGGCTATTTTTTCCCAAGTGGTACGGGCTTCTGTGATGGCTTCGTCTCTTGTGGGTAAGTCTTTGTTGGTGATGGCGGCACGTCCTTTTCTGAAAGCGTCCATCATTTCTGTATTGCAGCCTAAGACGGCATTGCGGTTGTTGGCGTAGTTGCCCCAGAAGGATAAACCGTCAGTGGAGGTTGGGAAGTCTGTTGGTACGCCAAAGTAACCGAAGGCTTCGTCCCAATGGTGTTCCATGTCGGTTCCTTCTCCTTCGTTAATGATGGTGTTGTCTGCATTCATTTTGTCATCACCAAAGTAGACGGCAGTGGCTTGGTAGTAGAAGCATGCGCCCATTAAGCCTTTTTCGATTAATTGGGCATGGTCTAATCCGTCATCGCCTATCAAGTATTGGTCTTCGTGATCGACTGTGCTGACAATGACGCCTGAAACTCCGTTGCTGCCTTCGGTGGTTGAGTTACTTGCTGTGGCTAATTCGTCCATTAGGTTCTCGAAAGCGGTTTGTACGTTCTCGAAGGTTTTGCTTTTGATGTTCTTTTCGTAGGCTTGGGCGAACGCTGCGTCTGTTTCGTTGGCAAACATGGCTTTGAGTTTGTTGGCTGAAAGGCTTATGTTTGCTGTGCGTGATTCCTTCATGTAGGTTGTTAGCTCGTTCATCATTGATAAACGTTCTGTTTGTCCTGTGTAGCTTACGTTTTCAAATTCTGTGTAGCTTGCTGGTATGTTGTAGGTTGTATCATCTGTTTCTTCTTTGTTGCAGGCGGTGAAGAGGGTGATGAGGGATAGTAGGTAGATTGTTTTTATTGTGCTGTTCATTGTTTGTTTTTTGAAACCATATAAGTTATATAAGTCCATATAAGCGGTTTATTTGAGTGGTTCTGTCCATAACGACCTAGACCCGATAGTAGCGTTATAGCGGGTTTAGATGTAAGGCATTTTTGAAATGCCTTACATCTCCCGCTATAGTAGCGAATAGCGGGACCCTGCGTTGCGACGAAGCTTTTGACCGTTCTCTCCTAAAAGACTAAGCTGCAAAGATAGAGAGGTAAATTTTGTGGTCAAATACCTACTGTTATGGAAAATAACTACCTACTATTAGTGAGATTTTTTTTGATTGTGGGGAAAAATGCGACACTCGGCTTTATTTTTGTGATAAAAGAGGAAGAATGTGTTTATTTTGCATTCTTTTGTTTGAAAGAACAAACTATATCATTATTTAGTACAAGGAGTATGACGATAGTTCAATTAGAGTATGTTGTGGCGGTGGATATTTGTAAGAGCTTTGCGAAGGCGGCTAAAACTTGCTATGTGACGCAGCCTACGTTGAGTATGCAAATTAAGAAATTGGAAGAGGAATTGGGCATTCTTTTGTTTGATCGAAGCAAAAAGCCTGTGATGACGACGGATATTGGGCGAAAGATTATAGATCAAGCTAAGTTGAGTTTGTTGGAGTTTCGCAAAATTAAGGATGTGATTCGGGAAGAAACCGATGAAATTAAGGGAACGTTGCGCTTGGGGATTATTCCGACGTTGAGTCCGTATTTGCTGCCTTTGTTTATCACTGATTTTATCAAAAAGTATCCGCAGGTCAACTTGATTGTGGAGGAGTTGATGTCGGAGCGAATTGTGGCAAAATTGGACAATGATGCGTTGGATTTGGGGATTTTGGTGACGCCTTTGAAGGAAAAAAAACTTGTGGAAACGCCTTTGTTTTATGAGTCTTTTGTGGTGTATATGTCTACGAATCATCCATTGACGAATAGAAATGAGCTTGATTTTTCTGATTTGGACATTAATGATATGTGGTTGCTCAAAGAAGGGCATTGTTTTAGAAATCAGGCGATTAATATTTGTGCGGACCAGTTGTTGAAAGAAAGCAAAAATCAACTAAAATTTGAAAGTGGTAGTCTGGAAACGCTTAAAAGAATCGTGGAAAGTCAATATGGTTATACGCTTTTGCCTGAGTTGGCGGTGATGCATATGAGTGAGGTTAAAAATAAGTATATTAAGAAGTTTAAGGAGCCTGAACCTGTGCGAGAGGTTAGTATTGTGGTGCATCGGAGTTTCCTTAAAAAACGGTTGATTACGCTGTTTAAAGAGGAAATTTTGTCGCATTTGCCGATGGCTTTGCAGGTTCAAGGGGAGCGGAAGTTGGTGGAGTGGACGTAGTAGTTTTTGTGGTTTTTGTGGTTTTTGTGGTTTTTGTAGTTCGGTTCTTAACCATATAAGTTTTTTTTGAGTTCATATAAGTCGTTTTTGTGGTTTGATTTCCCTAAAAAAAAAGAAATTACCGAAGGATTCCCCAATAAACATCGTCTAAATTTAAAAATATAACAATAGAAACTAATGAATAAAATACTAAGCCTTCTGATTTTGCTGATTACGTTGAATGTATCTGCACAGGAATTTTATGATTTGAATACGATTCAGACAATTGAGATTACGTTTGCTGAAAGTAATTGGGATCAGTTGTTGGATGCTCAAAAAGCGGGAAATGAGGAGTATATAATGGCGCAAAGTGTGGCTATTAATGGGGAAGTTTTTGATAGTGTCGGGGTGAAATATAAGGGAAATAGTACCTATAATCCTAATCAGGTGAAAAATCCTTTGCACATTGAATTGGATACGTATAAGGATCAAGAGTATGAGGATTATACGGACATCAAATTGAGTAATGTGGCGAAAGATCCTTCGTTTTTGCGGGAGGTTTTGTCGTATCAGATATTGCGACAATATATGGATGCGCCTTTGTCAAATTATGCGAATGTGTATGTCAATGGCAATTTGATTGGTTTGTATAGCAATTCGGAATCTATCTCAAAGAGATTTGTAGATGATCGTTTTGGTTCTAAAAATAATACGTTTGTCAAATGCAATCCGCCTGATGGGGCAGGACCGCAATCTAATGATTTTCCGAATTTGGTCTATTTGGGCGAAGATAGTACGGACTATGAGGATGCTTATGAATTGAAATCTGATGAGGGTTGGGACGAATTGATTGATTTGTGTGATACGTTGGGGAATTATGTGGAAGAGCTTGAGACGATTTTGGATGTAGATCGAGCGTTGTGGATGTTGGCTTTTGACAATGTGTTGGTGAATTTGGATAGTTATATCGGAGCATTTGCCCAAAATTATTATTTGTACCGAGATGATAATGGTCGATTTGTTCCCGTTGTTTGGGATCTCAATGAGTCTTTTGGGCGTTTTAGCCTGACGGGTTCGGGCAATCTCAATAACAATGCCGCCAAACAGCAAATGAGTCCTTTCCTTCAAGAAAACGATTCTGATTATCCCTTGATACAGCAATTGTTGGGAAATCCCATGTATCAACGTATGTATCTCGCTCATTTCAAAACGATGTTGTTAGAGAATTTTGACAATGATGCGTATTATGCAACTGGGCAAACGCTTCAAACACTTATTGATGCAGATGTTCAAGCAGATGATAATAAATTTTTTAGCTATAACAATTTTACTTCCAACCTAACCACTGATGTGAATGGTGGAGGCGGTGGACCTGGTGGAGGCGCAACCATCGGTATCACGAATTTGATGGAAGGACGTACCAATTATTTGTTGGGCTTGTCAGAATTTACAGCGACAGAGCCCACGATTTCCAATATCGAATTGTCCGAAGCAATGCCCATTATCAACGAAACGGTGAGCATTACCGCCACCATTACAGATGCCAATGCCGCTTATTTGGGCTATCGAAACAAAAAGAAATTGCCCTTTACAAGAATTGAAATGTTTGATGATGGCGCACACAATGATGGAGCTGCCAACGATGGCGTTTATGGAGTGGATTTAAATGTCGAAAGTTTATCTGTCCAATATTACGTTTATGCAGAGAATACGACGATAGGCATGTTTTCGCCCCGTCGAGCAGAATATGAATACCACAATTTAGAGGCCGTAACCCCCGAACCGATTGAAAGCGACCTCGTTATCAATGAATTTATGACGGCTAATATGGAGACGGTTGCAGACCAAGATGAAGAGTATGACGATTGGGTAGAGCTGTACAACAACAGCAGTGAAAGCGTTGATTTGACGGGTTATTTCCTTTCAGACGATGGCGATGATTTGGCAAAATGGACATTCCCAGCAGGCACAACCATCGAAGGCAATGGCTATTTAATTATATGGACAGACGAAGACGAAGAGCAAGCAGGGATTCATGCGAATTTCAAATTATCCTCCGTATCAGAAACGATTTATTTAGTTGATGCCGACGGCAATATTTTGGATGAAATTACCTATCCCGAACAAAACACCGACATATCCTACGCCCGTTTTCCCAATGGAACAGGCGATTTTCAGTCGATGGTGCCTACCTTCAATGCCGAAAATACAACGGTCACGAGCCTTGACACGAATCCCACTATCGAAACCACTTTTTCCATCGCCCCGAATCCGACGACGCATTCCTTCCAACTAAGCATTAAGGACGAAGCCGTGAAAGTAAGTGCCGTTACCGTTTATGATTTGACGGGAAAAGCCATTTACGAAAGCACCATCGCCCGCAATTTGGTGGTTGATACCTCGACGTGGGAACGTGGGGTTTATATTGTTAGGGTTGGGACTGCTTTTTTGAAAGTGTCTGTTTTGTAAGTTTGAATATTTTTTTTAGGAGAGAAAGGTAGGGTGCTTCGTTGTGGCGTGTGGGCCCGCTATACGCTACTATACCAAAAGCCGTTGCAGTGCATTCCGCCTGCGCTTCTTTTGGTATAACGCTGCTATCGGGTCTATTTTTGGGTGGACAGAACTGGGGGAAGTTGGTTTTTTTTTGTGGGGATACTTCACATGAAACCACACATCAGTGCTGTGGTTCGGTTATATTGTGATTTATGGTTCTTGGGTAGCCATAAGAATGGACAACAGGGACTGCCGTGACGACGGAGGATTTTACTGTTCTCTCCTTAAAAAAATTAGAGTGGGTGTTTTCTTGATCTATGAGGGTGTGTATTGGGATTCGCTGTTATACCAAGAGGGAAGGAGGGCAACCACAAGGGTAGGCCCTGCAAATGCTAATACTTTTGGTTGCTGTTTTTGGGTTTGTTTTGTGGGTAGGAGGACTTTTATGTAGATACTTCGTACGAAATATTTGTGTAGAAAGTTGGGTTATTAACGAAGAATAAAGTATTTGTACCTTTAATTATAACCTATTTTGTTCTATGTTGCTTTTACTTTGAATTAAAATTTACGCCAATTCCAATTGATTGGCTGAACTGAATTTTACGTTCATTGTCAATTATTTGTTGAACGCCATTAATTTCGTCATAGACAGAGAATAGAACATCCTGATTGTAAATTAAATAGGTATTTAAATTAATAGTAAGCCACTTATTAGCGGTGATTGATACAAGATTATTCCATCTAATATCAATTTTTCCAAAATTCAAATAGTTAGAGAAAAGAAAAAGGTTTGTTGTCAATTGAGTGCGTTCCATTATTGTTTTATTTAATTGGAAACTAAAATATAATCCTATTTTATGATATACACCGTTGTTGGTTTCAAGTCCAAATTGGGTGCCATCTACTAAAGGGTCTAAAACAATGGTGTGTTTTGCTGCTATTGGAGAAAAGACAATACCTAAATTAATGCTATCAACAATATATTCAAAAGCAAGACCTTCTGTTATAAATGCAGGAGAGAAAAAATTGGATATTCTAATGTTTTGGTCATTTATAACACTTGGACTAACCTGAGTAAATAAATCTAAAAATAAAATTGTTGATATATTCTTTTTCACTTTTTTCATCAACTTACTATGAAACTCTATATTATCTTGGGCTTTTCTAAATTTATCATCTTGTATCCAAGTCATTCCATAAGTCTGAGAATATGTATTAATAAAAGTCCAATTTTTATTTTCAAAGTCAAGATTAAGATTAATGCAATTCTCAAAAGCAAAGAAACCCTGCCCTCCACTTACCCAATTAGAAAAAGATGCTTGATTAATTAGACCTGAATAATTGAATTTATAATTCCATTTTTTTTGTATTGATGAATCTTGTGCTATAATCATTGTATCAACAGAATAATCTGTATCTGTCGTATCTTGCTGACAAAAAAGATTTGTGGTCGTTATGGTAAATAACATGAAGAAAAAATAAGTTCTAACCTTATAATTATTCATCATAAACATTAATTTATCCTCGCTAAATAAAGAGACAGATAATAAAATTATCTGCCTCTTTTCTTGCAATTTTAATCGTTCTCATTTTTTCTATATAATAGAATCAGAGAGTTTTAAAAGCTTTGGAAGGAGACCAATTGCTATATGTCGTACCACATTTGACAGCAACTTGAAATTCATAATTTGTATTTGAAAGTAAACCAGTAATCGTTTTATTATTTGTTGCTGTGGCGGTAACACCAGTCCAAGTACTTACGCCTTGTTTTCTATATTGCCAATCATATTCTGCAACTCCACTTACTGTACAGTTGAATTTGGCACTGGTCGTAGAAATATTGGTTGCGCTTGTTTGTGTTGTGGTTGGTGAAACACAATTAGTTGGTGTTGAGTTTTTTCTTATCCATCCAGCTACTGCATAAACAGAACTAAATGAGCCTACATTATTTCCACTTCTTGTTAATGATCTTACAGATGTTGAACTAAAGTTTTGATCGATTATCTCTACTGTGGTTGCAGTCACATTTTTTACAATAGCTATATGACCATAAGTGTTTGCTGTACTTACAATCATATCACCAATTTGAGGTGAAGTACTGCCTCCATTAGAGTATTTTGTTAACCCAATAGTGGAATGACCACTCCAGTTCCAATAGTTTGCAGCATTTCCATAAATAGATGTACTTTTTAAATTCATTCCATATACTAACTTATAGTATCTGTTCACATATTCAACACATTGCCATTTTAATCCAGTGTTTATTCCAGTTTCTGAATTATAGCCAAAATTTGTGCAATCCCCACCTATAGGACAGTTTTGCCTTGCCGAAACACCATTAAAAGTTGCAGAAATGGTTCCAGCGCAAGAACTTGGGCATTGGGCTAAAGTTGAAACAGAAGCTAAACAAATTAAAATTGACATTAAAATTAAATTTTTCATTTTGGTATTTTTGGTTATTATTTTGGTATTTTTGGTTATTATGTAATATTTGAATTTGCCGTTTTTAGTAAGGTAGTAAAAGAGTAAATTTTTTAATGAAAAGAGTGCTTTTATCGACTAAGAATCGTACAACTACACTACAAAATCCATACAAAGCTCTTTTCGATATACCTTGTTCAAAAGCCCATAGCTCCGCCATGTCGAAGCACTACAGTTTTGCCCTATTCGGCGTTCCGATTGTCTGTCGAGCTAAAATGACTATTTATTAAGTTTGGCTTACCTAATGGATTAAATGCCTGATTTCTGATACAGCTACGCTTCAGGTTTAATGGTTGATAAGATTATATGATGTCTGTATCTGATTTTTATTTATAAATATATGTATAATTTTTCATTTAACCAAAGAATGTGGTGATTTCCTTTGATTTAGGGCTTTTATGCTGTCTAAATGCCTTTGATAGCGGTACTTGCATGCAAAATAGACCTGATAGAAATGGTATGGCAAAATAGTTTATGTGGTTTTAGTAGTTTATGTAGTTTTTGTGGTTGTTTTTTCTTCCAAATGGGTTGTTTTTTGCCATAAGAATGGATAGCAGGGACTGCCGTGACGACGGAGGATTTTACCGTTCTCTCCTTAAAAAAATTAGATTGGGTATTTTTGTGGTTTGTGAGATTGGGTATTTTTGTGATTTGTGAGGTTGGGTTGGATTTTTAGGAACTATTCGACGGGGGAGAAGGTGGATGTTTTGTGGTGGTGTTTTTTTGCTATTATCATTTATACCAAAAGCGAAGGAGGGCGACCACAAGTGTAGCCCCTACAAATGCTATCGCTTTTTGGTTGCTATTTTTGGGTTTGATGGATTGATTTTCTGGAACTATTTGATGGGGAGATATTCCTTTACTTTATCATCTTTGAATCAACAATTTTGCAGCATCAAACACGGAAGTATTTTTATCCATCATTTGTATAATATACAATCCCTGCGGTAAATCAGCAATTTCAATCATTGTTTTTTGTTCCAATAGTTTTTGCGCTAACATCAATTTTCCTTGTAAGTTAAAAATGCGTAACTCAATTGGATTCGTTCCATTCCATACTAAATTAATTTGAGTATTGGCAGGATTCGGAGCAATTTCAATCAGTTGACTTTCCGATGAAAGCGGTAACTCAATTGTTGAAACTACTTCATTTATACCCAAACTTAATACTATCGGTAAATGATCGGACATATGGTAAAGTGCTCTTAGCAACTCAAAAGGTACATTATCCACTGTGCTACAATCAAGCAAATCTTGGTTATAACAAGTTCCATTATTCCCCAATGCCTGATAACTTTCTGTTTGGTAAATAAGCTTGGCGTTTGGATTCATCAATTGATCTGACAACAAAATAAAGTCAAATCGATCATCAATTCCTCCTCCAGAACCATCCGCCAAACTTGACAATCGAGTCGATTGTGTAAAAATTTCTTTGTTAGGAAAATTCATATCTGACCATTCAGGCATATCAATCGGATCACGTAATGTATTCGTTCCATTTGTACTGAGCAACAATTCATAAGCTGGCTCTTCGCTATCATACACATTAAAATCTCCAGCGACAATAATATTACTTTCTGGTGGCAAAAGCGAAATATGATTATTCAACACTTCAACCATAGAAAGTCTCAATTGTTCGTTGGTCGAACCTTGTGATGATTTCAAATGCATAACATAGGTATGTAGCAACTCCATTGATGGCGTTCCATCTTCCTCCAAAATCTGTAACTGAAAATAGTTAATATCTCGATAAGGTGTCTCAATGGTCTGTTCACTGACCAATTCAAAAACGGCTTCATTAAAAATTATGTTTTGTTGTAGTCGCCAACTATTTGCAGGATTCGAAATTTGAGGAACATACGTTCCTGCTTTATAATCGCCCAAAAGTGCATTGAGTTCTTGCGTAATATTTTGCAAACCATCTTCACTCTTTAACTCTTGTACTAACAACAAGTCAGGTGCGTAAAAATCAAGTATTTTACTTAGGGTATCAATCCTATTGAGCATCTCGCCTTCTGGATAAATCAACAAATTGTAACTCATTATCTTGATATCGCTTTGCGAAAAAAGCGGTATTCCATAAATGAAAAATAAAAAGAAAATCAAATACTTTTTCATAAATTATTTAGTTCAAGTTTAGACAAATCTGTCCAATATGCGTGTAAGCTTAAATTATGTGATTTTATATATAGGAATGAATGCTGATTTGGTTTTGCCCATCAATTTTTATTGTTTCAATATTTTTTGAATTGACATTAAGGCATTTGAATCGTTTATGGCACTTATGAAATAAAGCCCTGTCGGTAAGGTCGAAATGTCTACGGAAATTGTACCTACAGGAGAACTCAATGTTTGGTAGACTGCTCCTGTCGAATCAAGGATTTGAATCGTATAATCGCCCGTTACTCCTTGTATTTGAAAATAGCCTGCTGTTGGGTTGGGAAATAATGTCATAAGCGCAGGCTCTAACAATAAATCGACGGAAGCTGTAATATTTGTCTGGTTGAGGTAGGTTCTTGGTTTAAATATATCACTATTCGCTTCTTGAGCAATTGAGGAGATAGCAATATCTAATAAGTTATCTCCATTCATATCTCCAACGTCCGCACTTGCCAAATATCCACCTGTCAATTCTTGTGCTAAAACAAAATTATTAGCACCTTGATTTTCGTAAATATCCGCCGCATGAATGAAATTACCTGGTATATCACCAGTGATTAATATATCTTGATCACCGTCATTGTCAAAGTCTGCAAAGATTAAATCTCCCAAATCAGAAGGAGTAAATGGAGTTCCTGTAAGTTCTGTGAAATTACCACTACCATCATTGGTATATAGTCTTGTAGCCCGATTACCAGTGGCTTCATCTCTACCATTAATCAGTACATCTTGGTCGCCATCGTTGTCTGAATCTCCGACTGCTATATCTCCAAAATCAAAAACTACAAATGCATTGGTTGCAACAAGGCTGAAATTGCCATTGCCATCATTGGCATATATTTGATTCTTTTTGACTTCATTTATATCCTCACCGGCTATTATTACATCTTGGTCACCGTCATTGTCAATGTCAATAAATTCAAATGGGCCAGCCATCATATCTTCTAAGGCTGTTCCAGTGTCTTCTGTAAATCCACCACTGCCATCATTTAAATAAAGTGCTGTATGGGGAATTAGGCTAAATGAAGCATTTATTACTCCTCCAACCATCAAAAAATCTAAATCATCGTCTCCATCTACATCCGCAAAAGCACAAAATCCAGATTGACCAGGAAAAGGAGTGGTCGTATCTAACGTGAAATTGCCCGTTCCATCATTTAAATAAAGATTCGTGAAGTACGCAGGTGCATTATTGCTTCCACTTATCAAAACATCTAAATCACCATCATTATCTACATCTGCAAAGTCGATAGAACCAATTCGTAAATTTTCAAAGGGTGTTCCTACTATCTCTGTAAAAAGACCAGTTCCATCATTTCTGTATAAAGTGGTTTTTGGTGTATTATTTGAATCCTCTCCCAACACTAAAAGGTCAGCGTCGCCATCATTGTCAATATCTCCCAGAGCTAAAGTTCCATTCCTGGAATCTATTAATTTAGGATCTGAGTCATATTCTGTAAAATTGATGGTTTGTGCAAGGCAGGTTCCTACGTAGAGTAACGAAATAATTAAAAGGATAAGGTTTTTCATGTAATTTGATTTTATGTGCGTTTGTTCAAGGTACTTTGGTAAAATCAATTTTCAAACTATTTTCTATATAAAGTAAGTGAAAAGACGATTTTAGGTTTAGACATAACAGGAAAAGACCTTAAATTGAAAAGGTTTTTACATTATTAAAAATTAGTGATACACTCGATGTTCAAGGATTTAAG
>ENA-ORXM01002944-ORXM01002944.1-marine-metagenome-genome-assembly--contig:-NODE-2944-length-18181-cov-3.843957_pt1 | contig 18181 bp, 17 predicted proteins | sample MGYA00237867_ERZ511480 | MGnify/ENA primary metagenome ERZ511480 (study PRJEB26309, sample SAMN06266103) | marine metagenome | isolation source: Algal blade | place: United Kingdom:Sidmouth, United...
AGTACATGATGAACTAAAAATAAAATACTGATTTTTTCTGCTCAACAAATTCTTAAGCAAATAAATGAGGGAATGAATGTTGTTTTCATAGTACAAAAGAGGCTTCTCGACACTTTCACCAACTGCTTTTGATGCAGCAAAGTGGATGACTCCACCAATATCTGGATATGATTCGAATAAAGTATTCACATCTTGCTGTTTCCGTAAATCGAGCTGTTCAAATGTTGGTCTTTTACCAGTAATATTTTCTATGCCATCCAATACATCAATTGAGCTATTGGATAAGTTATCGACGATGACAACCTCAAATTCTTTGTGCTGTAGTTCCACCACTGTGTGTGATCCAATATAGCCTAAGCCGCCGGTAACTAATATCTGCATAAGTATTGTTTTAATGTCCGAAATTACATCCCGATTCTAACAGCAGTTGTTCCTGGTTGTTAATCATTGCCCATGCGGACAAATTGATGTAAACTATATAAAGAATTTTCATAAAAATCAAAATGTTGATCATTGTAAAACTTGATACAACCATTCATCTCACCCGCCCAACATGTCAGGCGTGGCCACTGTTCTAAAGCCTAAATGGTCGCTGGCAGAGTCGGGCGTCATGCCCATGCGAGATGATATGCGGTAACTCGCACAGTAAGAGTCATGACAAAGAAACGAACCGCCCTTAATCACTTTTTCTTGTTGGTAAGGATTTGCCTGATTATATGACCTTGTTGCGCCTGTCGGGTTGTGTGCTACCCCATTTTGCTTGCGTTCTTCATAATATCCAGTATTGAACCAATCTTGAGTCCATTCCCAAACATTTCCAGCCATGTCAAACACGCCAATTGTATTTGAGGGATATGATTTAACTGGCGCAATCAATGCAAAGCCATCTTCAGGTGTATTTTTTATAGGAAAAACACCTTGCCAAGTATTAGCTTCTTTACAGAGTGGCGACACATCATTGCCCCAAGTATAAATACTCTCTGTTAACTGCCCAAGTGCTGCCAATTCCCACTCAGCCTCAGTTGGCAGCCTTCTGTTTGCCCAGTCACAATATGCAAGTGCATCTTCATAAGCTATATGCACCACAGGATGATCATCAAGGCCATCAATTGTGGAGTTTGCACCTTGTGGATGTTTCCAATTGGCGCCTGTTTGCCAAGCCCACCATTGAGAAATATCATACATATTATCTACAGATTGTAGCTTACTATTAAAACTCAGTGACCCGGGTTGAAGCACAGAATCATCGGGCCTTGGCGTGCCAGGAGGCAGCGTTTTCTTTAGTTCTTCCCAGTCAACTGGTCTTTCGGCAACGGTTACATAGTTTGTAGCCGCTACAAATGCTTTAAACTGTGCGTTGGTTACCTCGTTTTCATCGATAAAAAATCCATCAACGGCTACTTTATGGCGTGGTTTCTCTCGTGGTAAAGCGAGGGTATCTTCAGGGTTGGCACCCATATAAAAATTTTTTCCTGACACCCAAACCATCCCTTTGGGTGCAGAGACATTTGTGTCAACCAAAACTTCTACGTTGTTTGAACTCTCAATTGCTTGGCATCCTACAATAAGCTCGGCTAAAACGAGTAAGACCAGTATTTGTATTTTCATCTACTATATTGGTATATAAGTTCGTGTGAAATTACATGCTATTGCTGTGGATTAGTAAATCTGCTAACAAGAATTAGTCATCAAATCTTTGAAATGATAGGCGAATTTCCAGTTAGAATATATCTATTTCAAATAGCCAGTACGCACATAGAGCAGACGGGCTTGCCAATAGGTTGACTCTTCAATATTTGTTACTTCCACTCCATTCGATGAAGAAACATGAATCATGGTGAGTGGCTCCTCAGGCTGTGAGGTAATTATGCCGACATGGTTAATGCGGTTGCCTGGTTGAAAGAATACTAAATCTCCGATTGAGGCATTAGAAATATCAACAAGTTCACCAACCTTGGCTTGATCTGCAGAACTTCTAGGCAATTGTATATCTAAGGCATGTTTGAAAACATACGCCGTAAAACCTGAACAATCAAATCCGTTGGGAGAAGTACCACCATAAACATGCGGTGTTTTTAATACCGAATAGGCTTTCTCAATGAGTTCTACCTTCTTATTGTCAATGGCTGCGTGATGCGTCACAAATACATGTTGTTCTTCAGAACCAGTAGTCAATACGTTAGTGTCTTTTTGTTTACCATCGATAGGAAAAGCTCCACCACATATAAGTAGTAACAGTAAAAGTACGATTGATGTATAAAAGAACTTATCCATGACGTAGGTAAGTAGATTCAAATTTCATTCCAAGAAAAAAGGTCGGCTTACAGTTGCAAGCCGACCTTTTGTTGCCACAAATTGTAGCACAAAAATTAGTTCATCGCGTTATGCGCATTACTCACACTCAAAAACTTACTTGAGCGTACACTCCGATTGCCAGACTTATAAATGCTAGCAAAATCATCAAAAAATTGGTCTTAAAAAAATCACTTTCAAATATTCGCATACTACATAGAATTTAGGGGGAAATAGAGAGTAGTCATCTGCAGTAGTGTTAAAATAACGCTAAACTGACATTAGATATTTTCGATATGGGTTATTTTTTTCCACATGCTAAGTGTGTAACCATTCCGTTAAACACAATGCCATGAAAAGGATAAACCATATACCAGTAAAGCCGACCAAATAATCCTTTTGGACGAAATACTGCTTTTTGACGCAACACACCTTCTTCTTCTAGTATTTTAAATTCTAACCAAGCTTCACCAGGGGTTTTCATCTCAGCGAATAGCAATAATTTGCCTTCTTGTTTGTCAGCATACAAAACACGCCAAAAGTCGACAGCATCTCCTGGGAACAGATGACTTGGATGAGTTCGCCCTCGCCGTAATCCCACACCGCCAACAAGCTGATCTAGATAACCACGGGTTTTCCACAAAAAATCTGCTTTATACCAGCCTGTTTGACCTCCAATTCGCCAAACACGGTCTAGACAAGCCTCCCGATCATCGTATTTTCTCTTTTTCACGTCCACAAAGCAGCCATGTTTTGGCACTTCTACAAAATGTTCCAACGTTTTATCTCTCAAGCTGCTCACGTAGCTGTCTTTCCAACTAGATATGATTTCCTCAGATCTAATTTTAGACAATGTTCTTTCAAGCGCGCGCGTGTATGAAAACGGTTGCACCCCTGTAATTTCATTGATCCGATCGTCTCTAGCAATCACATCAATCTTCATACTGTTCACCAGCGCAACAGCGAGTTTATAGGTTGTAGATGTCACGAAATAAAGCCAGTAACTTGAAAGGCGAGGTGTCATTACAGGCACGGTATAAATCCAACGTTTTAAGCCGCGAACTTTGGCATAACCAAGAAGCATTTCCTTGTAAGTCATCACATCTGGGCAAGCAATATCAAAATTATCATCGTAGGTTTTTTTGTTCAATAAGCTTTTTACCAAAAAGTCAAGCACGTTAGCAATACCAATTGGCTGACACATTGTATTTACCCATTTAGGCGTAATCATAACAGGTAACTTTTCAACCAAATCACGTATAATTTCGAAGCTTGCGCTGCCTGATCCAATGACAATGCCTGCTCGTAAAGCAGTAAAATGGTAACTACCGGTTGCCAATTCTTCTTCTACTTGTTTACGTGACTTAAGATGTTGAGATAGTTGATCTGAATTGATTATTCCGGTAAGATAAATAACGTGTTCACAAGAAGTTGTACTTACAATTTCGCGGAAGTTTCTCGCACACTCCAATTCCATTTCCATATAATCAGAAGAAACACTCATAGAATGCATCAGGTAGTATGCACCGTCAATATCATTTGGAATCTTAGTTAAGCTATCGCGATCTAAAAAATCGACTTCAATCACATCAATTCGCTGTAATAGCTCCTCATCAGTTGGCAACTCTAATCGGTAAGCCTCACGGGTGCAACATACAATGTGATAATTGTTATCGAGCAGCGCAAGCATAAGTCGTTTACCAATATAACCGGTTGCGCCTGTAAGTAAAATTTTCTTCACAGATGAATTGATTTATGTAAAAGAACAACAGTTACCATGATTTGGTTTTTTCTAACGCCGTGTAAGGAGTAAAAAATAAAAATCGACCGTGGTTTTTCCGTGGTGATAACGGTTGATTTCAACATCCTACAGTGCTTTTGCATCTATCTTTGTCACCATGGCTCGTAAAGAAAGAGAGCAAATGCCAAAGTGGGCAGATTTGAAGCGAACAATTAGCATATTTCGTTACATTTTGCCCTACAAATGGCTTTTCGCAATAAATATGATCTTGCTTGCTATCACAAGCTTAACATCTCTTGCCGTGCCCTATTTTACGGGTTATTTAATTGATGTTGCACAAGGAATTGAAGAAAATTTTAGCAGCGTAAACGAGGTGGCCTTAATCATGGCAGGCATCCTACTACTACAAGCCATTCTTTCCTTTATTCGAATTATCGTGCAAACAAAGTTCACTCAACGAGCCATTGTTGATCTTCGAAGCGACTTGTATAACAAAATCATCACCTTGCCCATGTCATTTCTTAATCAAAACCGGGTTGGTGAACTCACCTCTCGATTAAGCAATGATGTAACCACACTTAACGAGGCATTTAGTTCTACTGTACCGCAATTTGTAAGGCAACTATTCATCATGATAGTTGGGATTATTGTTTTAGGTATGCTGAATCTAAAACTCACGCTCATCATGCTGGCAACTATACCAATTATGGTCATTTTTGCTTTCATTTTTGGACGTTTTATTCGAAGAATTTCAAAGCAACGACAAGATAAGTTAGCAGAATCAAACACCGTTGTAGAAGAAACGCTACAAGCGATACAGAGCGTAAAATCATTTACGAATGAACTGTTTGAAAGCCTCCGTTACAAAGGCAAAATTGAAGATGTATATCGATTAGCAATTAAGGCCTCATATTACAGAGCATTCTTTATTGTATTCATCACCGTTGGCTTTTTAGGGGCAGTTGTTTTTATTCTCTGGCAAGCTGGGTTAATGTTGAGTAATCAAATTATTACTCCCGGCGATTTTGTTCAATTTATTATGCTCACAATCTTCATTGCAGGTTCTATTGCCGGTGTTGGTGAGAGTTTAACTGCCATTCAACGCACAATTGGCGCTACAGATAGAATTGAAGAACTACTCGATGAGCAAAGCGAGTTAGTTATTGGTAAGGAGAAAGGAAAAGACTTCATTTTTCAAGAAAAAATAAGATTCAACAATGTAGGTTTTACTTACCCTGGCGAGCGAGATGCCCAAGTGCTCAAGCAAGTAGATTTTACAATTAAAAAAGGTCAAAAAGTAGCCCTTGTTGGTTCTAGTGGTGCGGGAAAAAGTACAATTGCTCAATTGCTATTGCGATTTTATGATGCAATTGAGGGTGAAATCTTGATAGATGATGTTGACATTAAAAATATGGATATTTCTGCTTACCGAAACAACGTTGGTTTTGTGCCTCAAGAAGTGTTGCTTTTCGGTGGAACGATTAGAGAAAACATACAATACGGAAATTTAGATGCCGATGAGAATGACTTGATTGCAGCTGCCAAACAAGCAAATGCGTGGGAATTTATTGACAAAAGTCCTCAAGGACTCGACACCATTGTAGGAGAGCGGGGTGTACAACTCAGCGGTGGTCAAAAGCAACGAGTTGCGATTGCTCGGGCATTGCTTAAAAACCCGCCAATTCTCATTCTTGATGAAGCCACAAGCGCGCTTGATGCTGAGAGTGAACACCTTGTACAAACTGCTTTAGAACATTTGATGGAAGAGCGAACAACCCTCATCATCGCGCACCGACTGTCAACCGTTCGGCATGCAGACGAGATTTTGGTGATAGATAATGGTCGCATTATTGAACAAGGCAACCATAACCTTCTAATGGAAGAGAACGGTGTTTATTCTAACCTTGTGGATTTGCAACTACGCTAAACCTAGTCGTTTGCTTGTGCCTCAGGATTTTCTGATGGTTGATTTTCATGTTGCAGGGTTCTAATTGGGAATGGAATGTTAATATCATTCTCATCGAATGCATCTTTGATCGTCATAATGGCTTCACTCTGCACTTCAAGCGCAGTAATTTTCGCCTTCGCATCAACCCAAAACCGGAGTAAAAAATCAATTGAACTGCCACCAAATTCTGTGAAGAAGAACTCAATTTCTTTATCACTTGGAGGCGGAAACTTATCTGCTATTGCATTGACGGCAATTTCTCTAACTTCTCGCAAATCAGACTCATAACCAACACCACAATTCACAATACAGCGTATTTGCTGTGTAAGCCCATAATTTTTAAATGGATTATCCATAATCATTTTATTAGGAATGACTACAATGTTGTTATCAGGCTCACGAATTTTTGTGTTTCTAAGATCAATCTCTGTTACTGTACCTGAAAATCCATTAGTCTCAATCCAATCCCCAATGTTCACTTCATCTTTTACCGCGAGAAAAATTCCAGAGAATGTATTTGCAATTGTGCCCTGTAGTGCAAGACCAATTGCTAAACCTGCAACGCCGGCACCGGCCAGTAAAGATTTCAGTGTGCCATCTAAGTTCATGACAGACAATGCCAAAACCAACCCAATAACAATCACGCCAACTGACGCAACTTTGCTTATTAATGCCCTGATTGAAGGTTGCTTAATGACTTTCTTCAATGACTTGTTCACCACATTTTGCAAGGTGCCAGATAACCAGTAGGCAACAAGAAATACAGTTATGGCGATTAAGAAGTTAGGCAGATTAAGAAATACTGCATCTAACCACCCAACTAATTTATCGAGTAGTTTTTGCCAAGAGGATTGTATTTGTTCTTCCATGTGATCTTTTTAAGAACAACAAACCTAAGATAAAATTGTTTAGTTCGTTAGGCGCCACGCTTAATCATGCTTTTCACCGACTCAGTGAGTAAGAAATGGAGAGTTTCGGTATCGATATCTTCTGAAGAATTTATATAATAAAGTTTAAAGCGTTTACGGCCGTAGCTTTTCAGTGCAGGATGATGTATGTATTTACCTTCACCAAAAGACAGATACGGTTGCTCTAATTTTTTATCCCACCAAAAGTAACAGCACATTTTACCTTGATAATAAAAGAACGGTGCTGACCATTTAAAATGCTCTGTAAAATCAGATGAGAAGTCTAGAATAAACTCTCGTATAAACAATAGCGCACTTTGATGTGGTTCTTCTAAACGAGCATAATAATCTTCAACAGGATGATGCATTGCTTACAAGGTTTGAGCCAATGTGTGCCAAAGCACAATACCTACGCTTACACTAATGTTTAGGCTGTGCTTACTACCAAATTGTGGTATTTCAATACTGCCGTCACAGGCATCAACCACATGCTGTGCTACACCTTTTACCTCATGCCCAAAAACAAATGCCACCCTTTCTTCTTGGTTATGATTAAAATTTTGAAGCAAAGTAGCGGCTTGCACTTGTTCGATTGCAAACACCTTCCAACCAGATTGTTGTAATGCTTGCACTGCGGTTAAACAATCGTGTTGATAAGACCAATTTACCGATTCAGTTGCACCGAGCGCGCTTCTGGTAATATCTCTATGCGGCGGTTGCCCAGTGATGCCGCATAACAATATTTGCTCAATCCTAAACGCATCTGCCGTTCTAAAAGCAGACCCGACATTTTGCAAACTTCTCACATTATCTAAAACAATGGTGATTTTATTCTTCTCACTTTTTTTATACTCCTCAACTGTAAGTCGATCAAGTTCCTCATTTCTAATTTTTCTCATTAAAATGATTTCAACTGTTGTACAATTGCAGAAACTGGTAAACCCATGACGTTGTAATAGCAACCATGCAAACGTTTCACACCAACCAAGCCAATCCATTCTTGAATTGCATACGCGCCGGCTTTATCCATCACTTCATATTGAGAAACATAGTGGTTTATTTCTAATTCTGTGAGCGGATAAAACTCAATTTCAGTATGAACAGAGAAGCTGATTTTTTGTTCCAGGCTTCTCATACAAACACCACTAATTACTGTATGCACATCGTTTGAAAGCTTATGTAAAATTTGCATTGCATCATTCTTGCTTTTTGGTTTACCAATGATGGTATTTTTATGAATGACCACAGTGTCGGCAGTCAGAAGAATATCATTGGGTTGTAAAGAATAATCGAGATGTGTTTTCAGTTCCGCGAGATATTGCGCAGCATCATGCGTACCGATGGAGGCGGGTAACACTTCTGGAACATCGGCCTCAATGATTTTATAAGCGACATTAAGCTGCTTGATTAAATCTCGTCTTCTAGGAGATTTTGAAGCCAACAGAATTGTTTTGTCTGTAAGTATATGCTTCATTGGTGAACGCTTTGAATGCTTTGAACGAAGTATTTGTACATGTTTTTCAACTCTCTATACTCACCCAACAAGGCAAGATGCTTCGAAATTGTGGTTTGGTCTCTTCGTAGAGCCGGGCCGGTTTGTATATCAATTGCTCGCTCAGATAATGCCCTGTCTATTGTTGTTCGAATGATGGGTTCAAGCAAAGTAAAATCAAGTTGTTCTGCTCTCAAAAATTCTTCAGTTAACCCAAATAAGTGATTCACATAGTTATTGATAAAAACTGCCGAAAGATGTAATTTTTCTTTTTCATGATGGTCAACTATAAGCACACGGTCAGAGATTTTTTCCGCTAATTCTCTAAGTGAGTTTTGATCATTACTTGTGTTTGCATCTATAAAAATTGGCGTGTTTGCAAGGTCAGTCTCCATTTTCTTGCGAAAAGTTTGTAATGGATAAAAGTAACCAACTCTTGTGCTAGGTAAATTCAGCCCAGTTATCCCAGAGGTATGAGCAATCAACGAGTCAGTGTTTTCTAAACTGTTAAATACATCAACGATGGCATCATCGGGCACACAAACCAAAATGAGGTCACATGGTTGCAAGTCAGCAAACTGTAAGCAAGGTTCGGCATTTACAGCTTTGGCGAGTGCTTTTGCACTGCCTTCATTCCGGCTAAAGATTTGGATGATTTCTACAAAATCGCTTAGCGCACTGGCAAGATGAGTGGCAACATTTCCTGAACCAATAAAACTCACCGTTTGAATCATACATCAAAAGTAATAGAAACATGATGTGTAATTTTTAAAAATGTAGTTGTAAAAACAGAACTTTACACGGCAAACTAAGTTTACCTAGTAATGAGCGATTTTTCTTTTTTCGAAAGAGAACATTCTTGGCTTCAATTTAATGAGCGGGTGCTGCAAGAAGCAAGAGATAAAAGCAACCCACTCTACGAACGAATATTCTTCTTGGCGATATTTTCATCTAACCTCGATGAATTTTTTCGTGTACGGGTTTCCTCTATTCGGCAAATCAAGAAATTCAAAAAGCCTCTTCGTAAAAAGTTAATTACGAAACCAAATCGATTGTTGAAGAAAATTCTCTTGATTGTACACCAACAGCAAGAAGAATTTGGAAGAATTTTCCGAGAAGAAATCATTCCTGAACTGGCCTCACACAACATTAAACTGCTTTCTATAGATGAAATGACCGCCCGACAATTAACCTTTATTGGCGAGTTTTACCAAAAAGAGGTTGAGCCCGAACTTCTGATGAAGCACGGTATCAACACAGCAGATGATTGCTTGTTTGTACAGAATGAAACGCTATACGCAGTCTCGATAAAAGAAGGCAAGTTACTCCTCATAAAATTTCCTGACCAACCTCGTTTCATCGATGTTCCTGATCAAGAAGGCCAACACTTTTACTGTTACATAGATGATATTCTGAAAAATGGATTATCTAAACAGTTCGGTGTTGAATTTTATACATTCAAGGTGTCTAGAGATGCAGAATTATACATTGATGATGAGCTACACGGAAACTTGAAAGAGAAAATTGATGATGCTTTAAGTAAGCGAGAGACAGGTCAGATTACACGAATGCTTATTGAAGAAGCTACACCATTAGCACTTGTAAATGCGCTGAGTAAGGCTTTTGATGTGAATGAAACCGCTATGATTTATGGTGGTCAATATCACAATTTTAGTGATTTCTTTGGTTTCCCAAATCCAATTGGCGATAAATTAAATTATGATGTGCAAGTTCCTTTGGTTCCTAAAGAACTCAAGGGGTATGATAGCATGTTTGAAATGATCCGTGAGAAAGATCGGTTGCTATATTTTCCATACGAATCTTTCGATTCTGTGATACAACTTGTAAGAGAAGCGGCAGATGATCCTCATGTTACGAAAATTAAAATCACCTTATATCGAATATCGCCTGACTCTGAAATGGCAAAGGCTTTGGTACGGGCTTTGAGAAATGGTAAAAAAGTGGTGACATTCATTGAAACGAAAGCAAGATTTGATGAAGCAAATAATATTTATTGGGGCAAAGTTTTAGAAGATGAAGGTGCGAAAGTTGTGTATAGTCTGCCCGCTATAAAGGTGCATTCAAAAGTGCTTTACATTGAACGAGAGGTTAATGATAAGCTGGAAAGATATTGCTATATTGGCACGGGAAACTTTAATGAAAAGACGGCAAAAATCTACACAGATTTTGGCTTGATGACAACCCATGAGCGAATCGCAAAAGATCTACAACAGGTCTTCTATTTGCTTGAAAGTAGAATTATTTTCCCAAAGCTCAAAACTCTATTAGTCTCTCCTTATAATACAAAAAGCACCTTTGAAGATTTAATTGAAGCTGAAACAGAGCTTGCAAAGGCTGGGAAGGCTGCTTACATTATTGCTAAAATGAACGCTCTAGAAGATAAAGACCTGATTAAGTTGCTTTACGAAGCTAGTAATGCTGGTGTTAAAATTCAGCTTTTGGTTCGGGGGTTTTGTTGCCTAATACCGGGTGTTAAAGGTCAAAGTGAAAACATTCAGGTAACTAGTATTGTTGCGAGGTTCTTAGAACACGCCCGCGTTTACATGTTTGGGAATGACGGGAATGAAAAGATGTTCATTGGGTCAGCCGATTGGATGACAAGAAACTTAGAGCGCAGAATTGAGGTGATCACAGAAATTTTTGACCACGATGTTGCAAATAAAATTCGAGAAATTGTGCATTTGCAGTTACATGATAATGTAAAAGCCAGACTGATAGACCAAAAGCAAACGAATCTTTACGTAAATGATGAGAATCTTCCGCTCAATTCTCAAGAAGAAATCTATATGTATTTAAAAACGCTGAATTGAATTAAAGTCTCACCGACTAAAGTCGGTGGTTGGATTATTTCGTCACACTCCGAAGCTTCAGCGTAGGGTGGTCGTCACTTCGTGACTTTAATCTGTAGAGTTGTAAAAAAAATCAAATCTGTGTCGTCAGTTTTAGGAATTTCGACCGACTAAAGTCGATCTTTGTATGATGTCGTCACTTCGTGACTTGTATCCTTTTGGCTTAAACCAAAAGAACGAAAAATTCAAGACTTAACCTTTTCGGTGACCAACTAGTTGCTCGTTCTTCTTTCTTTCTCTTTTTTGTTCTTATGATTCATTGAACTTCTAAAAATCAAAAATCAAATTGTCTCACAATCGCATGATCGCATCATCGCACAATCTCTTAATCGCACAATCTCATGATCCTCAAAATCTCAAATCTCACTATCTTGTCTCTTGATTCTTGGCTCTCTTTAAAATCTCAAATCAAAAATCGCTTTGTCTCACAATCGCAAGATCGCATAGTCTCACAATCCCAAATCAAAAATCACTTCACCTGGCGGCGGCGCTCAATCATGCTGATGATGAAGCCGGCAAACATTAAAATTGACCCAAGCCATACCAAATTGATCAAAGGAAAAATCATGGCTTTAATGAGAATGTATTGTTTAAAGGGCTTCGCACTGCGTATACCAAGTTCAATAGTACTCTCTGTCGGGTTCACCGCATTTACTCGTATATCAATAAATTCATCTACTACAGAGTCAGGAAATTGAATTGCTTGGTTGCCACGTATTACATAAACAGGTTCTAAATCATATTCTCCTGAAATGGTGATCACTTTTACATCTGCTCGCAAAACAACATCATCTTCCTCAAGTGGAATATCTGTTCTTGTTGTTCCTTGCTCTAAATTCTCAAGAATATACACAACTCGGTCATAGGCGAGTGTATCGCGCTTTTTAAACACCTTCGGCTCAAACTGTGTAGAATCTGCTTCATTATCGAAAGCAATTAGTGAAATGTGCGTGAAAAAGTCTTTAAAGAGTCCGCGCTTAATCGCCGGATCTGCAGTCAAATCAGTTTCATTTAGTTTTTTGTATTTCGGCTTCAGTGTGAATGTGCTCTGTACCTCAAAATCCTCACTGTATTTCTCAAAGTCAATTTCAAAACCATCTCGTAGTTTGCCATCAAAATTTTGTTGTAAAGTGGCGCGATAATTTCTGATCACTACAGGCTCGTTTTCATAGAGCATCACACTGTTTTCATTGAGCTCCTCATCATCACCAAGCACATTCACTTTGCCCGTATTATTCTTGCTGATGATTGTCTTTTTACTTTGCGATACCACAATTCCTGCCAGTAGCAGCGCAAACCCAATATGCGCAATAGTCGCTCCCCCAATCTTCACCTTGCCTCGTAGTTTAGAAAACAAATACTGTGCATTAGATACGAATGAGAACCACGCCGCGAAAAGCAACAAAATATAAAGTGGGTTGGTAAATTTATAAATCACCGAAATCAATGCTGTGAGCGAAACGGCAGTGAGCAGAGGAAATAAGAATTCTCGCCAGTTTACTTTTTCTTTATTATACCCTAAATACAAAACAACAGCACTAAAAAGCAACATCAATATGGCAGGAAAAATCTGCATCGAATCAAAATGCTCTTGATCAAAAATTGTATAATTGGTATCAAAAAGCTTGTTGTAAACCGGCACAGATGTAGCCAAGGCAATATGAGCGGCAGAAATTAAGATGACAAGCGAGCCAATGAACATCCAAAACTCTCTGCTCCAGAGTTTCTCTTCGTCCTTTTTCGGAAAATCGTGAATGGTAGCGAGCATGGCAAGTGAAAACAACAAAAACACAATCAAAGTGATTCCAGCCATATTCGTAAACACATAAAACAAGAGCAAGGCAACACTCACGCCCCAATAAATCAAACGGAAGCGTTTATTAAATAACATTGAAAAGCTAAGCACCCAGAAAAACAGCAGAAATACCAATAACTCACCATTCATACCTGTTTCGGTGAACGAATGCACAGATGATTCACCTAACACACCACTTTTTGTAAGAAATGTAGAATAGGCCACCAAAATAAACGCGAGAATGGTCAAAACAAACGTAGCCACGCCAGAGTAGCCAGTGGCTCTAAACACAAGCATAAGGTGCAGTGCCGATACAATGAGCAACCAAGGCACAAGCGATGCATTTTCTACCGGATCCCAAACCCAAAATCCACCAAAGCTTAACGCCTCATAAGCCCAAGCACCACCCATCAACACACCAATACCGAGAATGCCAGCCGCAAATAACGTCCACGGTAAAACGGGCGTTATCCACTCACGCAAGGTGCGCCAATAAAGAGCACCCAAAGCAAAGCCAAACGGCACAGTAATCGATGCGAATCCTAAAAACACCGTCGGCGGGTGAATTACCATCCAGTAATTGCGCAGCAATTCATTGAGGCCATTACCATCTTGCGGCACAAAATTCGGGTTTTGAAGAAATATGGGCGCATTGGTCGCCTCAGATCGTAGCAATGCGAACGGGTTAATGCCAATTTTTTCGCCAAACACATACACACCCAATACCATGGCAAGCAAAAAACACTGCACTAAAGAAATAGTGCCAACCACTGGGCTTTCCCATTTTCTCAGCGTAAACACTAAAATGAGACCCAGCACCACATGCCAAAACGCCCACAACAGTGTACTACCCTCTTGGCCTTCCCAAAAGGCGGCAAACAAGTATCGAAAAGGCAAATCGTTGCTCGCATGTTGGTATACGTAAGAGTAAACATACTTTTTAGCAGCCATCAAGTAAAACAGTGTGCTCACCACAGCAAATACACTTAAGGCGTGCACAAAAAAGGCCATGCGGCCAAGTTGCTTCCAGCTAGAATAAGGAGAAAATTTGTCTTCAGATGCATTCCACCAAAATGCAATTGCAGAAACCACGGCAGAAATAAAAGCCAAAATAATAAAGAAATGACCTAGCTTTCCCAGCCACATATCTGGGCCCATTGCGCTTACGTCCATGCTTAATTAATTTGAGCCGTAGCCTCTTTTACGCCCTCATCAATATATTTAGATGGGCACTTCACCAACATATCTTTTGCGTGAAATTCATCGCCAACAATTTCACCGGTAATTGTCACTTGCTCGCTGCGTTCAAAATCCATTGGTTTTGGCTCAAAATAGCGCACTTTCATAACCTCGGCGTTATCATCTTTCACAAAAAAAGTGGTTAAGTTGGGGTTCACTTCTGGGTCAAATTCTATGGCATCAATATCGTGTAGCTCACCAACAATTGTTGATAGCTTGCCATCGGGCAATTCTTTTGCTTCAGCAAAGGTTTTGTAGGTATCGCCGTCGTTCATCATGGCAATAACGCCGGCAAGGCAGCATGCCAAAATCACCAATAAAACAATATGCATTTTTTTCACCGCAAACTCATTTTTGCAAAGTTACAGGCAGAACAGCGATTAAACCTGTCATCTTCAAAGAGTTTGTTAGACAGTTTTTTTCTATATTTTCACGTTCGCCACCCGGTTTACAAACCATTTCGCAGCGTAGCCACCTGTTGGTAAGCACTACCGTGCAAGGTAAACAAACGCTTGCGTTGGCGCCTTGCTATCTGCCAAGACAAGCTTGTTTACCTAAAGCAGCTAGCACAACCAATGCGGTGGTTCTACTTTCAAACAAGTAGTCTTTTTTTTAAGACAAAAAAGGTCTCTCATATTGCTTCTAATTTATACCTGTATTACATTCGCACAACAAATAAAACCTATAACATGAAAATCAAAACAAGCATTATTGTAGCTATTCTATTCTCAGTTTGTCTATTTAGCTGTAAAACTGAACCTAGCGACTCAACAAATGAAACAAAAGACAGTTCAACCTCAACTGAAATGGTTGATGTGGCTGATCTTGATATGGAATGGAAAACATTCGAACATGAAAAGTTCTCTATCAGTTATCCCGCAAATTGGTCTGTAGAAAGTATTGCGCAAACAGAGTTTGCCGCCCAAGAAGGAACAACTTCAGCTTCAGATAACATTTCTGAAAATATGAATGTGGTGATAGAACCCTCAAAATTTCAAGGTAATATGAAACAATATTTAGAGGCCAGTAAGAAAGGGATTCGCCAAGGTTTCAATGATGTAATATTCGAGTCATCTCAGAAAATTACCAATGACTATTCAGAGCTCATTTGGACAGATCCTGATCCTAGTGCCGATCTTCGTTTTTTCCAATATTTTTGGTTAGTTAACAAACAAGGCTACATCGTTACTATGACATGCAATCCAGATCAAGCAGATGACTATTATCCCATTGCCAGAGCCGTAGCGGAAACATTTACAGTGAAATAAGCAGATTTTATAGCTGTACAAAAACTGTAACCATTTCATGAAAATAGGTGAATTTTTATTCACCTATTTTTTTTTGGCTCATATCTATAAATATTTGTAGATTGCACTTGAATTTATTCGTAAATGACTACTTATACAATAGTTACCCATAACGGAAATATCAGATATGTAGAAAGTATTATAACTAAATACTTTGAAATCACCCAAAAATCTAAAGCCAACATTCAAGTTGTAAAAGGAGAGAAAAATGAATACTTATATGTAAAAGTTGCACAGGATAAAATCAAAGAACTTGAAGAATTTCTGACCCAACATCGTGAAATAGAAACCTATTATAAAAAACCGCCGGATGAAATACCGGATTAATTCAATTTAATAACCCTTAACCCAAACAAAACCCAAAATGGCAAAACAAAAGAAAACGGAGAGTGAATTCTCTCCAGACAAATCGACCCCTCGTGAGTTGGTTGTAGTTGCTAAGCGAGATGCTGGAATGCGTACTGCTGGTGGTGATGTCTTTTCAACAGCAGAAAAAGACACTACAAAACTGCAAGCCCTCATGACTGATGAAGCGTTTACGCTAACGCCCTTATTCGGGCAAAGCGAAGACGCCCTTCTTATGCAACTGCAAAGCGAAAACAACTCTTCGGAAGAAGACACGAATATGCACTTGTATTACCATGTAGAAGCACCTGATGAAAAATTGGAAACAATTCAGAAAAAGTTGCTCAAAAACGACATGATTGATGGCGCTTACATTAAACCAAAAGGTGAACCACCAATCGCTCCAGATGCAGATATGAGTCCACCAGAAAACATGGAGTTTTTCTCTACTAGCGATGATGGCGCTCCGGCAACACCGCCCGATTTTAGAAATAGACAAATTTATTTAAACGCTGCACCAGCAGGTATCGACGCAAGGTATGCATGGACAAAATCTGGCGGGCGTGGTAAAAATGTGCGTATTATCGACTTAGAATGGGGTTGGGAATTTAACCACGTTGACTTGAAGCAAAATCAAGGTGGGTTGCTCTCTGGTACAAACGCAACATCTACAGATCATGGCACGGCTGTTCTTGGTGAATATAGCGGTGATATCAGTTCACTAGGCATTGAAGGCATTTGCCCAGAAGCATGGGCTGCTGCTGTTGCTTTTTCGCAACCTTCAGCTAGAGCAATTCGAATTGCGGCCGATCGGTTACGACCTGGAGATATTATGCTTCTAGAAATTCATCGCGCTGGGCCAAGACATAATTTTCAAGCTAGAAATGATCAAAGTGGCTACATCGCCGTTGAGTGGTGGCCAGATGATTACGAAGCCATTCGATATGCCGTAAATAAGGGTGTCATTGTAGTAGAAGCTGCCGGGAATGGTGGTCAAGATTTTGATGACGCTATTTATGATACCAAACCAAGTGGCTTTCCTTCATGGTGGAAAAATCCATTTAACAGAAACACGCTTGATTCTGGAGCCGTATTGGTTGGCGCTGGCGCGCCACCTCCTGGCACACATGGAAGAAATCATGGAACAGACAGATCTAGGTTGAGTTTTTCGAACTATGGTGCAGCAGTTGATTGCCAAGCTTGGGGACGTGAAGTAACCACCACCGGCTATGGTGACCTTTGGCGAGACCCTTCAGATTTAAACAACAAAGACAAATGGTTCACCGATACATTTAGTGGCACATCAAGCGCCTCACCAATTGTAGTTGGTGCACTCGGTTGTGTACAAGGTTATCTCAGAGCAAGAGGTCGTGTTCCCTTAACGCCTGCAAGAGCAAGAGCGCTGTTACGTTCAACTGGTTCTCCTCAACAGAGCACAAGTGGAAGACCGGCAACACAACGCATTGGTAATCGTCCTAATTTAAGACAAATGATTAGAGAGGTTTCAAAGAATAGAACCTTTACAGGCGCGCAGTTTAACAAAACGCTTGCAGCAAATCAAACCATGCGATTTTTCACGCATAGTTGGCCGGCACACTGGCATGTGTTATGGACAGTTGTTCCTACCACAACAGGAAATTCTGGCGCACAAATAAAGTATGATGTGCAAGTGCAGCGTAAATCTGACAAACACATCACTTATTTCATCAAAGTAACAAATTTAACAAACCAACCTGTTGGCATTCAAGGTCGCTACGGTGTTCTTGGCTGGTAACAAATTACAAAACCTAAAAAACAAATAATATGAGAATCGGAGTTCAATTCACCGGAACGGTGAAAGCAAATAAAACCAAAAGATGGTTCACACACAGTTGGCCAGAAAACTGGCATGTGGTATGGAATGTTGTACCTACGTCGCCTCGCACTTCTGGTGCACAAATTGAGTGGGATGTAGAGGTAAAAAGACAATCTAGCGATAAGATCACCTATTACATTTCTATTAAGAATAAGACAGGCTCAGATGTGAACATTGAAGCACGTTATGCAATTTTAAACTAAATCTAAAATCATGAATGTATCAATCAATATCAAGTCCGATCAAAACGATCGAGATGAAAACGTAACGGTGCAAACTACAAATAATGTTGCAGCTTCTGCCATAACAAGTGACAGTGACATGGAAGATGGTGGGGCAATGAAGGATGTTGAAGACGACGACACCTTCTCAACCTTGAATACTGGAGA
>ENA-ORXM01002945-ORXM01002945.1-marine-metagenome-genome-assembly--contig:-NODE-2945-length-18179-cov-4.303944_pt1 | contig 18179 bp, 15 predicted proteins | sample MGYA00237867_ERZ511480 | MGnify/ENA primary metagenome ERZ511480 (study PRJEB26309, sample SAMN06266103) | marine metagenome | isolation source: Algal blade | place: United Kingdom:Sidmouth, United...
CAAGCACCGCTTTTAAATCTTTTTGAATAATTGCTATTGTAGCTGCACCAAAAGCTGTAATTCCACCTATATAAGCAATTAAGAGGTTTAACTCTCCAGCATAAATTAACGGATAGGCCCTTAATGATAAATAGACACCTGCAGCAACCATCGTTGCAGCGTGAATCAATGCAGAACATGGAGTAGGACCCATCATCGCATCAGGTAACCATACTTGAAGAGGAAATTGAGCTGACTTACCAATAGTTCCACAGAAAATACAAAATGCTGAAAATGTAACAAGAGACATTCCAAAAATTTTCATTCCAGTAAAGTCCCCATTAGCTATAGCTTCATAGATACTAGGGAAGTCTACACTTCCCACTACTGACCATATTGCTAAAATTCCAAGTAAGAAAAATACGTCTCCAACTCTTGTAGTCATGAAAGCTTTCAAAGATGCATTTCCTGCTTCTTCTTTTTCAAAATAAAAACCAATGAGTGAATATGAGCAAAACCCCATCACTTCCCAAAACATGAATACACTTAAAAGGTTATCTGAAAGTACTAATCCAAGCATCGCAGCAGTAAATAGAGATAAATAAAGAAAAAATCTCTCCCATCTTAAATCACCTTTCATGTACCATAAAGAGAAGATATGTATTAAGGATGCTACCGCTGTAACCATTAAAAGCATGATTGCAGTCATATTATCTATATAGACACCAAGGTTGATCTTAAAAATATTATCGCCATGGCTAATATCAATCCAATTAAAAACTTTATGAATGTAATAATCGGTATTATAGACAGTCATGAAGTCTATAAAAATTGTTAGAGCAAAAAAGAATGCCCCGACAATTCCAGCGATACTAATCCATGGAACAATCTTTGGAACTTTTTTAATTAAAATGCAATTAATAACAAATGCAAAAAATGGTAATAAGAAAATTGGAGCAATGGTAGCAATAGTATAATTCATTACCTTGTTAACTCCTCTCTTAAATCACTAGCCTCATCAATATGAACACTTTCTTTAACTTGGAAAAATCTAATCACGATAGCTAGTCCAACAGCTGCTTCTGCTGCTGCGATAACAATAATAAAGAGAGCAAAAACATGCCCATCTAAATTTACTGCTGTATATTTTGAATATGCTACAAAGTTTAATGCAGCAGAGTTTAAAATAAGCTCAATTCCTAAAAGAATTGCAACGATATTTTTTCTTGAAATAATTATTACTAAACCAGTTACAAATAAAACCAAAGAAATAAATAGATATGCCTTAAGAGTAATCATTAGTGGTGATCCTCCCCATGATCATCATGATGATCTGGTTCTAAAAAGGCAGGTCTTTCTTTTCTAGGTCTTGCAATAATTGCTGCTCCGACAAGAGCACCTAATAAAAGGACAGATGAGATTTCAAAAGCCACAACATGATCAGTAATTAATAATTCCCCAATTTTTTCAATAGTTGGCGCATATTGATTACTAGTAGTTTCCTGAACTTTTAGTTCAAAAAATAAATGTCTAAAAAAGTAAATTTGGCAAAAACCAAAAACCATCGCCGTAGCACTTCCCCACATAAAAGTATATTTACTACCCATTAATGGAAGTAACCCTAAGATCTTTTGGCTTCTACTTTGGAAATCTTTCCCACCTGTCAGCATCACTGCAAACAACATTAAAATGACAACGCCACCGACATAGACCATGACCTGAGTAGCAGCTACAAAGTCTGCACCAAGAGTTAAGTATAAACCTGCAATTCCAATTAGAACCCCAAGTAAATAAACACATGAATGCATTAAGTTTTTTGTCCACATCATCAGTACACATGATGCGATTATTAAGGAACTAGAACTTAAAAATAAAATATCTGAAAACATTAGTGACCGCCCCCAGAATGTGATGCACCAGTAAATAGAAGATTAAACATTGATTGACCATCGAAACAAACTATCCAGATCGCAACACCAACTAAATTGAAAATTGCAATTGGTGTTAAATACTTCCAACAAATACTCATTAATTGATCAACTCTTAATCTTGGGAAAGTCCATCTAATCCAAATAACTACATAATAAAGAACACATGTTTTGATAAAAAACGTTCCAAATTGTAATAAATTTCCAGGAATAGTTCCTTCTAAGAAGCTAAATGGTAAATGATAACCACCAAGAAATAAACTTACAGCGACACCATTAACAACAAAGATTTCTATATACTCAGCAAGGGCAAATAAACCAAATCTAATCCCTGTATATTCAGTGTGATAACCTGATACTAATTCTGACTCCGCCTCTGGAAGATCAAAAGGCGCTCTATTTGTTTCAGCAAGAGCAGAAACGAAGAATATAAAAAATCCAATAAAAGTAAATGGATTATGGAAGATATACCAATTCCAAGGCATTCCTGCTTGCTCGTCTATAATCGCTCCGAAAGATAATCCCCCGGCCAACAAAACAATCATCATAATACAAAGAGTTACAGGTATTTCGTAACTAATAATTTGAGAAGCACCTCTCATCCCACCAAGTAGAGACCATTTAGAGTTTGATGCATAACCACCAAGAAAAATTCCAACTCCAACAAGCGATGAAATCGCAAGAGCATAAAAAACACCTACATTTAAATCCGCCATTATAAAGTTTTCAGAAAACGGAACCACTGCAATCGTACACACAACTCCAAATAAACTTAAAAAAGGTGCAAGGTAATATAAAAACTTGTCTGCATCTCTTGGCATAATATCTTCTTTGGAAAGCATCTTTATACCATCAGCGATTAATTGGAACGCTCCATAAGGACCAACTCTGTTTGGCCCAATTCTAGCTTGAAGATCGGCTGAAATTTTTCGCTCTGCAATTGTTCCAAAGCCTCCAACAGTAGCTAAGAATCCTAAAAAAACTATTCCGAAGGTTAAAAATATGATGAAACCTATTAAAACTGTCGTATCAAATCCTAACCATGCACTTGAATTAGTAACTAAGTACTTTAGAGGTTCAAACTTTAAAAAATATCCAGCAATTGTATTTTCCATTAACTATCAGCACTTCTTTTATAACTTTTAACCCAATCTAAATCACCTTTTTTCCAACAATATGCAATTCCCTCAAGCAGAACTGAAATAAAGCTTAAAAAGATTATTAAAATATATGTTCCTTCTCCCATAGCATTCATTTTTCTAAAAATTGTTGCAACAGGAAACATTAAAACAGATTCAACATCAAAGATAATAAATATTAAACCAACAACATAGAAACGAACATTGAACATTGACCATGCACTACCAACTGGCTCTTCACCACACTCATAAGGCATGTCTTTTTTTCCACCTGGTTTACTAGGGCTTAACAAGTGAGCTACAAGTAATGCAGCTCCATAGAGACCGAGAGCTAATCCCATCATAATAATGATTGGCATGAATGCGTTAAGTGATTGATTTGACATCAATAAAAAATCTCCATAAAAGTGATAAATTGATTTGTGTCAGATTACACTAACTCTATAATCTTGAAAACACTTGTGAGTAGTTTAGGAAACTAGACAATTAAGCTTAGGCTAAACATCGGTTCATTGGATTTTTATTTATGTCTGTATTTTTCACAAAATTTAACTCTTGGCTGGAAAAAAAATCAAATGAAAACTTTTGTTTTTCTGGCTTAACTTTTCCAGAATGGCTAATTACTCATGTTTTATCCGATCAGGATGCAATTGAACTTAGTAAGAAAAAGTTTTTATTTATATTCAAGAATCAACAAAATGCATATGAGGCTCAGAAATTATTAAAAGATAAATCAATTTTATTTTACGTCCCAGAATATTCTCCCTATGAACAATTCATAGTGAGTGAGTCAGACTTTTCTATGTATTTAGATAAAATAAATAAAATTCAAGCTCATGATTATAATTTTATTTTCACTACCTATAGATCACTTTTTCAATATTTGCCGCCACAAAGTTTTTTTAAATCTCAGGCCTTAGAAATTAAAACTGGAGATTCTTTTCCAGTTCAAGATCTTAAAGAGTTACTTGGCTCAATTGGTTTAAAAGAAAACTTTGATAGTTCTCAAAACCAAACCTTCTGTCAGAAAGGTGAAATTTTCGATATTAGGATTAATAGTAAGACTATTTATAGAATTCAGTACTTTGATGATGAAATTGAACATATCTACAGCGTTGACCCTTTAACTTTTAAATCAGACAGACAGAACCCATTAGACAAGATTGAAGTAGGAACAAATGTAAATTCAATTTTCGAACCTGAGTTAATTCAAAACCTCCGTAGCAACTTACCTGTCCCAAAGACAACTTTTAGAAATAAACTGCATGCTAGGAATGAACTTTTTAAAAAATTGAACGATCAAGAGATTCCAGAAAATATACATTATTATCTGCCTCTTTTTTTTAAAGACAAAGATACTCTTATTGAATATTTGAAAGACTATGAACTTGTATTTGAAAACTTTGAAATGATTAAGGGTGATTTTTCCTATGACTATGATTCATTATCTGAAGATTTCGAACTTACTCAAAACGACATTGGAAATAATTCTCTTCTTCCTAGTCCAAAGTTCCTTTTTTCAACTAATGATTTTAACCCATCAAGATCTCTTTTTATAAATAATTTTGAGATCAAGAATGATTTCGGCCCTAAAATATCTCAAGCAATACAGGTTGAGTCTAAAAGTTTGAAACAATTTCTCTCCCTTAAAGGTCAATATACAAAAAATGAATTCTTTGAAACACTTATTCAAAAAATTAAAGAGAATTTTCATAGTCTTAATAAAATTATTTTCTCAGGTCCCCACTTTGCTGAATTTAAAGAATTTTTTGAAAACTATCAAATCAGCTTGTCAAAGTTAGCTCACTTATCTCATGAACTTCCTAAAAGCTTTATCACATCTCTAGATAATAACCTCTACTTAAGCAGTAGTGATATTTTCTATAAGAAAAAACAGCGCAAGGTCTCCAAAAAAAAAGGAAGTGTTGATTTTTTCGCTGAACAATTAAGTAGTCTCAAAGAAGGGGACTTTTTAGTTCACAAACAATTTGGTGTAGGGAAATTTTTGAAAGTAACCACTCTTTCTAGTAATCTTGGTCACGATGCAGATTACCTAGAAATTGAATATAAAGATAAAGATAAGGTATACGTTCCTGTCTATAATCTAGATTTGATACAAAAGTATGCTGATGCTAACTCAAATTGTTCTGTTTCTGATCTAAAATCAAAGAAATTTAATCAAAGCAAATCTAAAGCTCGAGCTTCAGTTAAGAAGTTAGCTTTTGATATTATAAAACTCCATGCAGAAAGAGCGGCATTTAAAGGCTTTGTTTATTCTCAGCCTGGAGCGGATTACATAGATTTCGAAAAAGCATTTCCTTATGACTTAACTCCTGACCAAGCATCTGCTGTTGATGAGATCTTATCAGATATGTGCTCAGAAAAACCGATGGATAGATTAATTTGCGGCGATGTTGGCTTTGGTAAAACAGAAGTTGCAATGAGAGCTGCTTTTAAAGCAATAGAAGATGGAAAACAAGTTGCAGTTTTAGTTCCTACTACAATTCTAGCTCTCCAGCATTATATGAACTTCAAAGAAAGATTTAAAGACTTTGCAGTATCTGTTGATTTTCTTTCCAGATTTAAAAGTACAAAAGAATCAAACAACATCTTTGAAAAACTAGAAAATGGAAAAATCGATTTAATCGTCGGTACTCATAAAATATTATCTGACAAAATTAAGTACAAAAACTTGGGCATGGTCATCGTTGACGAAGAACATCGATTTGGTGTCGCCCAAAAAGAAAAGTTAAAGTTATTAAAAGCTAATGCTGACTTCCTGACTCTTTCAGCAACTCCCATCCCTAGAACATTACAATTAGCATTTTTAGGAATTAAAGATGTCTCCCTTATCCAGACCCCTCCACCAAAAAGACAGTCAATAAGTACTTTTATGGTTCGAGAAGATGACTTAACAATCAAAAATGCAATCGAGAAAGAATTAAGAAGAAAAGGTCAAGTTTTCGTAATTCATAATAAAGTTCAAGATATTGAAATCCTTGTTAGTAAAATTCGATCATTGGCCCCTGGTTCTAAAATTGTCTATGCCCACGGACAACTACCTGAAAAAGAATTAGAAAAAAGAATTCAAGACTTTTATGATAAAAAATTTGATATTTTAGTAGCCACAACAATAGTAGAGTCTGGAATTGATATTCCAACCGCCAACACAATGATTATTAATAACTCGCATGCTTTTGGATTAGCACAACTTCATCAATTGAGAGGAAGAATTGGAAGGTCTGATCGAAAAGCTTTTTGCTACTTCATCATTCCTAAACATAAGAAACTATCTACTGGTTCTGAAAAAAGGCTTGAAGCTTTACAAAGATACAGCGACGTAGGTTCTGGTTTTGCTCTTGCTAGCAGTGACTTAGAAATTAGAGGAGCAGGCGACATTTTAGGAGCTGAACAATCTGGTCATATTCAAAACATAGGAATGGAGCTTTATAGTGAGATGCTTAATGAAGCGATTCAGGAGATTAAAGGCGAGACCCATCACATTCAAAAATTTAACCTTGATGTTTCTTTAAGTTTTCCAAGCTATATCTCTAAACATTTTATCCAAGATCAAAATACAAGGCTTAAATATTATAAGAAAATTTCAAACTCAAATAATTCGGAAAACCTTGAATTACTCAAAGATGAATTAAAAGATATATTTGGAACTATTCCACAAGAAACTTTAAATTTATTTAACCTTATCCACATAAGAAATCTCTTTAATCATCTTGGTGTTACAAATATTAAAGTTAATGAGAAACATATTACAATAAAATTTGATGAACAGTATCTAAAAGACAACCCAGAAAAACAAAGCAAGGTAGTCAAGTATTTCATGAGCAATCTAACGATGTTTAAGCTATCTCCCAAGTTTTCAGTCAAAATACATATGCAACAGACTAACTCAGATATTGCAGTTAAAAATTTGCAGACAATTTCTTCTAAGCTCTTGGTTTAAAACACTTTTCTCATTATAATTAGTTTAGAGAAATAAAAGAACAAGGATGTACTTTAATGAAATTTTTACTAACAACAATATTATTTTTTCTTCCATTAATTGGTAATTCAAAAATCGTGGCTGAAGTTAACGGCGAAAAAATTACTCATGACGAATTCGAGGCAATCTATAATGAAAGATTATTATACCCAAGTCATAAAAAGATTTCTAAAGAAGCTGTTTTAAAAGAAATTGTTCATAGAAGACTAGCTTCTAAAAAAGCGGTTGAAGAAAAAATTTCTTCTGAGCAATCTGTTAAAGCTAAAATTGATGGAATCCTACATTCAGAACTTTTAGGAAAACATTTAAATAATAAATTTGAAGCAATTAAAGTTCCTGAAAGCGAAATTAAATCTCACTACAAAAATAATAAAGAATATAGAACTAGTCACATCCTTTATAGAGTTAAGGCCTTACCAACAAAAAAGGATTTAGAACAAAGCTATGAGCTAATGTATAAAATATATCAACAATTACAAAAAAAGCCTGATCAGTTTGCCGCTGTCGCAAAAAAATATTCACAAGTTGCTACTAATAAAAGTGGTGGTGATATTGGCTTTCTTCCACATACTTCTATGGCTCCTGAATACTACGAAGCGATTAAGGGAAAAAATATTGGTTATATTTCGCAACCTGTTAGAACTCAGTTTGGTTATCACATCATTAAAGTTACAGGTGTAAAGAATTATAAAGACATAGATCAAAATCTTTACAAAAAAATTGTTTTTGACATAAAGCGAGATAAGATTATTGATGACTATTATGCATCACTAGAGAAGTCTGCTAAAATCAAGCTCTATAAAGAAAATCTTTAAGAGAGCAAAATTATGAAAACCTTCTCACTGCTAATTTTAATCCTTCCTATTTTTGCGAGAGCAGCCTTACTTGATAAGATAGCTGCAGTAATCGATAAAGATACAGTGACTCTTTCTGAAATAAAAAGAATTCAAAAAAATTTTAAAGCTAGAATGATGATTGCTCCGTTAATTTACAAGCAAGGCAAGGATAACAAAGAAGATATTATCTCAACTCTAGTACAAACCCATATCGTTAGAAAAAAATTAAAAGAACTTGGAATGGTCATTGAAGACTCTTTAGTTAATCAAAGAATTGAAGACATTAGAAAGTCCCAAGGGGTTTCAAACCAATTTCTTTATAATTATTTAGCCAAACAGGGCATTAGTGAAAAAGAGTATTTTATTTTAATGAAAGAAATGATTGAAATTTCATATTTTAATCAAAAAATTATTGCTCCTAATATTTCCATAAAAGACAGTGAGGTTGACGAGCGTTATTCAGAAATTAAAGGAAAAATGCCGCGACATATGATCTACAACGTTACGACTTATACGTTTCCGCCTGCTATTCAAAAAAAATATTCAAACTCTCAGCTTTTAAAAATTCTAAAAGACTTTAGAAATAACCCAAGTTCTCTACCAGCAGATCTTCAAGGACTAGAGGGTACTGACCTTCCTCTTAGAAGTGCTGATATCAACAGAGAGGTTTACAGTTTACTATCTAGAACAAAAGCTAGCAGATTTTCTAGACCTAAGGTTTTTGGACAAAACCTTAATATTTTCTACATGAGATCAAAAGAAGTTGACGGTAAAATGAAAGCTCCAAAAATTGACAAAAATCTTGTTAAGCAACAAGTAGCAATGTCTAAATCTGCTTCAGAAATTACTAAATGGATTGAAGCCAATAAAGACGACACATATATAAAATCCTTTCTCTAAATGATTTATGTTACCCAAGGCCATGAACGATCTATTTCGATAGAAGTATTTTTAAAGTCTTGCCTGCACCTTTGTCATTCCTCTTTGGAAAAGATTGTTTTCATATGTAATAAAAAATCACTTTTGAAAAACCTTGAAGATTTAGATATTAAAGCTGAAGTCAGTGAAGATAATATTTTTCTTTATTCTAAAAAAATAAAATGTAGCTTTATTCAAGACTCACAATTTCAATCTTCAGCGTGCCTGGAAACGGCTTTATTTAAAATTACCAGCAAAGACGTCTTGTTGACTCTTCCGACTTCTAAAGATCAATTGATTTTAAACAAGATAGTTCAAAAGGGTCATACTGAATACTTCAGAACAAAATTTGGTGATAAAAATATTTCAATGAATTTTCTCTCAGATTCAGAAAAAATCATTCTGATTACTGATCATATCCCCTTGAAAAATATCACAAGCTCTATTGACGAGAACTTAATATTAAAAAAAGTTTCATCTTTTATCGAAAAATTTCCTCAACAATCCCACTACTTTATTTCTGGTATTAATCCTCACTCAGGAGAAAATGGATTACTAGGAACTGAAGATAAATTAATCACTAATGCGATTGCCATATTGAAGAATACATTCAAAGAGAAGGTTTTCACTGGACCTATTCCAGGGGATGTCATTTACCGACACAGCAATGAGGGAGTCCTCGTATTTATGTACCATGACCAAGCATTAAGTTACTTTAAATCTAAAAATCTATTTAGAGCAATAAATATGACCTTGGGCCTACCTTTTACGAGAGTTAGTCCAGATCATGGAACTGCTTTTGAATTATATGGAAAAAACAAAGCTAATTATTTTGGATGTCTTCATTGTATTAATTGGTCTTTAAAGTACTTATCAAAATAATTTATAATTTTAGCTTGGTAATATTTTTTACACTTCAAAGAAGAAATTACTTTTTTGCAACTTCTTGAAACATATTTCCTTGCAAGGTATCTACTTATATAATCAGGAAGTAGATCTTTTTTTCCTAGTTTTTTAATTTCTTCTTTATTTTCTAAATCTAAATCTAAAACCGGGGAATTAATAAGATCTAAAACTGTCAAGAAATACTTAACTTTACTATTTTTTATATCTTCTTTGTTTTCAATAAAGAGTTTTTCTCCTTTCACATCTCTTATAAATGCGAAAATTTTCTTTTCCGAATGAGTATTAATTATTTTACGATAAACACTTGCATCATAGGCAAGGTTATCTCCAAAAAGAAAAACAATGTCGCCTTCCTCATAAGCTTGGCTTAATATACTCTCAACCCTACTTAACTTGTATTCCATTTTTTTGCTTTTTAATTTTCTTTGAAAAGCTTGTTCATGAAAGCCTAAATCATTTTCCACTAACCACTTATCTGCATCATATAAAAACTTATAAGACGCACTTAAATAATAAAATTGAGAATTGTCTTGGTTGTGAATTTTTTTAAAAATACTTGATAGCCCCTTAAAAGCTAAAGCTTTTTTATAAACTATTCTCCACAACGCATTAGAATAATTCATTCCATTACTTTGCTTGATAGTCTCATCAATATCAGAAATTATTATTGTTTTTGATATTGCCATATTAAAGAAAATTAAAACGAATAAATATTTCATAAATCACCTCATCTTCATTTAAAATCCATTAGAAGTTTTATTAATAACTTCTATATAATTTACCTCTTTACACAAGCTTTTATCAAAGATAGATAAGTTATTGAAATTATGGATAAAATCATCATCACAAACGCAAGTTCTAATAACCTACAAAATGTTAGCGTTGAAATACCTAGGAACAAATTTACTGTTATTACTGGCCCATCTGGCTCTGGAAAATCCTCACTAGCATTTGATACTTTGTATAAAGAAGGTCAGAGAAGATTTTTAGAATCTTTATCTAGTTATGGAAAAACATTTTTACAAACAATTCAAAATCCAAAGGTCGACTCCATTAGAGGGTTATCACCAACTGTTGCTATAGATCAAAAAGTGACCTCAATTAATCCAAGATCGACAGTCGGTACCTTAACTGAAATTTATACCTATCTTAGAATGCTTTATGCCAAGTTAGGAATTGCTCATAGTCCATTTAGTGGCAAGCCTATTATGCCATTGAGTAAAAACGAGATAATTCAAAAAGTATTAAAGTATAAATCAGGCTCAAAACTTGTCATTCTTTCTCCAATTTTATCTCACAAAAAAGGTGAACATAGAGACTTACTCACTAAGTATGAAGGGTTAGGCTTTAGTAAAATAAGAGTAAATGGAGAAATCCAGTTTATAGATGAACCTCTTAATGCTGATATAAAAAAATATAATAACATTGATCTCGTCATCGACAGAATAATCTTAAAAAAAGAATCTAGAGTTGAAGCATCAGTTTCGAAAGCCTTACAATTTTCAAAGGGATCTGTTTTTATTCTAAATGGAAAGAAAGAACAATACTTTTCAAAAAATTATTTTTGTCCAGAGAGTAATACTTCCTATCCAAAACTTGACGAGTCGCTTTTTTCATTTAATTCCCCAAAAGGATATTGTGAAAACTGTCAGGGACTTGGTTCATTTAAAAAAATAAAATCAGAAAATATTTTCTTTGATACAAAAAGCACTCTTAAAGAAGGTCCCATTGGTCTTTTTATTGAAAAAGACAGTCTTTTAAAAAGTATCACTTTAAAAATGCTTGGTCCTAATGGACTCGAGACACCTGTTGAGAAATTGCCAAAATCTAAACTCGAACATTTCCTAAATGGTAAAGGCTCGAGCTATAAAGGCTTAATTTATTATTTAAATTCTTTTATCCAAGATAAAGAAAAAATGACAGTAGAGAATAACCTTTCTCATTTAATTACTAATGAGGTTTGTGAAGTTTGTAATGGTCTTAAACTTAATGAATATGCTTTGGGTGTTAAAATCTTAGATTACTCAATAAGTGAAGTTTGTAATTTATCGATTGATGAGTTTAACGATTTTATAAAAAAAGCAAATAAAAAGTTTAAGAAAAATATTATTGGTGAAAAAATATTAAAAGAGATTACTGAAAGAACTAATTATTTATTAAATATCGGACTCTATTATCTTACCTTAAATCGTACAGCTTCTACTTTATCAGGTGGTGAGTTTCAAAGAATCAGACTCTCAGCTCAGTTAGGTTCTGAGATGAGCGGATTAGTATATATTTTAGATGAGCCAAGCATTGGTCTCCATCAACGGGATAATTTTAGATTAATAGATACTTTATTAGAACTAAAGAAACGGAAAAATACAGTGATCGTCGTTGAACACGATGAAGAAACAATGCTTCATGCAGATCATATTATCGATATAGGCCCAGAATCTGGTGTTAATGGAGGAAGAGTAATTGCTCAAGGCTCTCTTAAGGACATAAAATCATCTAAAGATTCAATTACAGGTTTATATTTATCTAAAAAATATAAGATAAATGTTCCCGATAAAAGACCACAATCAAAATATATTGAATTACATGAGGCGCTCGAAAATAATCTCAAAAAAGTTAATGTCAAAATACCTCTTAATAATTTTGTATGTGTTACAGGAGTTAGTGGTTCTGGTAAGTCTAGTTTAGTTCATAAAGTCTTAATCCCTGCTATATTAAATGCCACTACGAGAAGACATCCTAGAAAAAAGAACTTTAAGTCCATAAAAGGTGTCAATAATATAAATTCGTTAATTAAAATAGATCAAAGTCCAATTGGGAGAACTCCAAAGTCTATTCCATTAACTTATTGTGGAATCTTTACTCACATAAGAACTATTTTTGCTAATACTAATCAAGCTAAGATTGCTGGTATGAAGCCAGGAGACTTTAGCTTTAATGTAAAATCTGGTCAGTGTGAAGGTTGTTCAGGGCATGGCTATGTAAAGCTTGAAATGCCATTTTTAAGTAACGTTTATAATAAATGTAATATCTGCCATTCAAAAAGATATAGTTCTAAAGTATTAGAAATTAAATACAGAGGACTAAGCATACATGATGTTTTAGAAATGAGTGTTGATGAAGGTTTAGAATTTTTTGCGAATCATAAAAAAATTAACTTCACGTTAGAAACGCTAAAAAATGTAGGACTTGGTTACTTAAAACTTGGACAACCTTCACCAACTTTATCAGGCGGAGAGGCCCAAAGAATTAAGCTCTCTCGTGAACTCTCAAAAATCAAGAAAGGACATTGTCTTTATGTTTTGGATGAACCTACGACAGGTCTACATTTTAAGGATATAAGTTTATTAATAGACTCTCTGCAGCAATTAATTAATACAGGGCATAGCGTTATTGTTATCGAGCATAACTTAGATGTAGTTAAATGCTCAGATTACATCATTGATCTCGGACCAGAAGGCGGTAAACATGGTGGAGAGGTGCTTTATCAGGGGCCATGTGAAAAAATTGTAAAAAATAAACTGTCTATTACAGCAAAATATCTAAAGCCCTATCTATAAAGTATAATGACATTAAATTTTAAGGGGTTATTTATGAAATTTTTATTACTACTTTTACCAATACTAGCTTTTTCAAACAAAGGGCTGGAAATATCTAAAAAAATTGAAAAACAAAACAACGGATTCATTGGTGAAGAATCAACAATGACTATGCTCCTCATTAATGCCCAGGGTGATAAAATTACTAGAAAACTTGTCTCTAAGGCCATTGAAATGGAAAACGAAGGTGATAAGTCTTTAATTACATTTAAAGTACCTAAAGATGTAGCTGGTACAAAAATGCTTACTTGGTCATACAAGAAAAATGATGACGATCAGTGGTTATTTCTGCCCTCTCTAAAAAAAGTAAAAAGAATTCACTCCAATAATAAAACTAGTTCATTTATGGGTAGTGAGTTTTCTTATGAAGATCTTGGTAGTCAAGAACTAGAAAAATATACTTATAAATTTATTAGTGAAGATGACTCTAATTGGGTTATAGAAAGAAAACCTATCAATAAAAGTGGCTATTCTAAACAAGTGAGTACTATCTCAAAGAAATACATGAATGCAATAAAAGTTGATTATTTTAATAAAAGAAATGAGCTGATGAAAACAGCAATCTTTGAAAACTTTAAAGAATTTCCAGTTAATAATAAAAAAATATTTAGGGCAAATAAAATCCACATGAAAAATCTTCTTACAAAAAAAGAATCTATTCTAACTTGGTCAAATAGAAAGTTAGGGGTAAAACATAAGGATAATCTTTTTAAAAAAGAAGGCTTAAATGAAGATTTTTAATCTAATTTTTTTTTTATCTTTTAATTTATTCTCAGCACCACAATTTGATTTAGAAAGTACTTTTTCTCAAAGAGCTTTTCAAGATGATGATAATCCAATTACGAATACATTTAATTCGGCTATAGGCATGAAATTTGGAGTCAAAGCAAAATCTGATGAAGATAACTTTAGAGTTAAAATAATTATTGATTCTCTTTATGATTTTTCTGATAAAGATAGATTTTATATTTATCCTGAGGAAGCTTGGGTTGGATATGATGATGGATCTAATATTATAAAGGTTGGATTTCAACATTTTAATTGGTCATCAACTGAAGCCTTCCGACCATCCGATGTGGTAAATTCAAGAAACTTAGACAGCCAAGTAAAAAATGCTAGTAAAATTGGTGAGCCAATGATTTCTTATAAAAGAATTCTAGGTGAATCTAGTATAACTGGATTTATTTCTCCTTACTTCATTAAGCCATTATATCCTGGAGTAGAAAATTCCTTCGCTACTCCACCTATTCCAATAGAGAGTTATCTTGTTAATACCGAAGGATTAAAAACTGATAAAGAACCATTTAATATTCAAGGTGGTGCTATTTTTAACTTCTCTTTATCAAAGTCTGATATTGCTATTCACTATATTAACCATATCGATCGAGATGCTTTTATACCTTTAATTAATCCTCTTGTTCCTAATATCACTCCCATATTTTATAGAAATCAACAAGTGGGAATAACTTCCCAGAGTGCCGTATTGGGTTTAATTCTAAAAACAGAATTTGTAGCACGCTTCTTTTCAGAAGATGTAGTAACTCTATCTCATAACAGTATCCAAGACTTCCAAATTGCTACTATTGGAATTGAAAGAAATTTTTCATTAGGCAAAGGAGAGTTTACTTTTTTAACTGAATATATCAGAACTTTTTCACAAAATATTTCACAACAAAATGCTGAGGTTTTTGATAATGATTTATTAATTGGATTTAGACATAGCTTTAATAATATAAATGGAAGCGAGTTAAATCTATCTCTTATAAGTGACATGAAGGATCTGAAGCAGCATATTTTAAATTTTTCATATGCCCAAAGAATAAAAAATAATTGGAAAGTTGAACTTGGTTTAAACTATGTTGAGTCTGAGGTTCTAGATTCTTATATAGGTGTAGATATTTTAGATAGTGCAGATTATGTTTACCTAGATATTAAGAGATTTTTCTAATGAAAAAATTTATCGACTCGCTAGCCAAATTTCTTATTACTCATCCCATAAAGCTATTGGTCGCGAGTTTAATATTAGTTGTATTGTTGGCACAAGGCTTAAAGTATTTTGAAGCAGATTTTAGCTATAGGATTTGGTTTAGAACTACTGATCCATTAATTAAAACTTATGACAATTTTGAAAGAAAGTTTGGAAACGATGATACTATTGTTGTTTTAATTCATAGTCCTTCAGGAATTTTTGACGAGGACTCAATTAATGTTATCAGGCAATTAACAGATAACTTTTGGCAAGTTCCAGATATTATTCGAGTGGATTCAATCACTAATTATCAATATACTCATTCTAAAAATGATGATGTAATGATTGAAGATTTTATACCCGAAGAATTTAATTATGATAATCTTTCTGAAAAAAAAGAAATTGCTCTCAATCATAAGGTTATTCCTGATTATTTAATAAATAAAGATGCTACCGTTGCTCTTTTGTATGCAAAGGTTAAGCCTTATCCGGGTGGAGCTCCTGATGATAAATTGCTTATCACTAAATCTAAGGAGGCAATAAAATCTATCGTTAATGTAGGAGACCATAAATTTTATATAAATGGTGCAACAGCTATAAATCATACTTTTAGAGATGTAGCCGAAAGAGATACTTCGACAATGTTACCGATGGTTTTTCTAATGATTATTTTCTTTTTGATTTTATTTTTTAGAAAAATTTCAGGTGTCTTAATTCCCTTTCTAATTATTTTCACTTCCTTAATTGCCACTATTGGTTTTTCTGGTTTCATGGGTATTAAGTTTAATAATATGATTACCATGCTACCTACTATTATTATTGCTATAGCTATTGCAGATGCTGTTCATATTTTAGTGACTTACTTCCAATATAGATCTGAAGGTTTTAATAATATTGAAGGAACTTATAAGGCTTTTAAAAAAAATATCGCACCAACTCTTCTAACAAGTATATCCACATCAATCGGTTTCCTTAGCTTCGCTCAAGCTGATCTCATTCCTTTGGCTGACCTTGGTATTCTTGCAGCTTTTGGTACAATGCTAGCATGGCTTTTGACTTTAACTATTGTTGCTCCAATTTTAGTTCTATTTCCTATCAAAATAAAAAAATCTAAAATTAAAGAAAATAATCTAATAACTCAAAAATATTCACCTGCTTTGTTTAATTTTGTAAAAAAATTTCGATACCCTATTGTCATTACAACTCTTGTAACTTTTATTTTAAGTATATTTATTGCTTTTCAAAACACTGTAAATTCTAATCCTTATGCTTATTTCAATAAAGATGTCCCACTTAGGATGGCTAATGATTTCGGATTGAAGGCTATGGGTGGAGTCACTGGCCCTGAAATTGTTATTCACTCAGGGAAAGAAGATGGAATCAAAAATTTAGAGTTCTTAAAAAAAGTTGAGGCATACGAAAACTGGCTTCTTGAAAATAATGAAATAACCAAAGTAATTTCAATTATCGATATTATAAAAAATATGAATAAATCATTTAATGGAGATGATGAAAATTTTTACAAACTACCAGATTCTGATAATGCCATTGCCGAATTATTATTCATGTATACAATGAGTCTGCCTCAAGGAATGGATATCAATGATAGGATTAGCTTAGATTATGAATCAATGAGATTAACTCTTCTTTGGTCATCACAAGACTCTCTTTCCTCTCTAGCTAATATTGAAAGATATAAAAAATCGGCTAAAGATTTTGGCTTAAATATGACTCTAACTGGTAAAATTCCTATCTATCAAGGAATGAATGATTTAGTCGTTGATACATTTTTCACTTCTATTTCTTATGCCATTATAGGTATATCAATTCTATTAATTTTTGCTTTTGGCTCAATTAAGACAGGTCTTGCTTCCATGCTCCCAAATATCATCCCTTTAGGCTATGGCGCCGCCTTAATGACTATCCTTTCTAAACCAATAGATATTGGAACGGCACTAGTTACTAGCGTTTGCCTTGGGATTGTTGTTGATGATACCGTCCATTTCTTATCCAATTACAATAAATACAGAAAAGAGGGATTGAGCATTGATGATGCTGTATTAAAGGTAATTTCTTACACTGGACCTGCCTTAATTACTACGACAATGATACTAATTGGAGGGTTTGGCATAATGTCATTTTCTAGCTTTATTCCAAATGTAAACTTTGGAATCTTATCAGCAGTTGTATTGGGTATGGCCGTTGTCGTTGATTTAGTCTTTTTGCCAGCATTTCTATTATTAGGTAATCCTAAAAAATCTACTTAATATATTGCAAGTTTATCCACATTTAGCTATTTTCTCTCCAGTTTATGAAAATACTTTTAATTTTTTTTCTTTCCCTTAATATTTTTTCTGAATGCTTTGTAAAAGAAGTTATATGTATAAATAATAATAGACTTCAAAATGATTATGAATTGGTTAATAAAACCTGTTATTTTTCCCAAATGAACAACGATTCATCAGAGATGATTAAATTTAAGAAATTTTTCCAATATCTCGTTATAAAAAATAGTACAATGGACATTAAGAATACATATAATTTTTCTAAATCTGAATCACATAAAAGTAATTATGCTCCTTATACAATTAAATTTAAGAGAAATAAATTTTTATTAAAAAATCTTAAAAACAAGTCGAGATACCATATTCCTTTAAGTGACTCAACTTGCTCTATAATTAATTACATTGAAGCTATCCCTGGTCATTAGTTCTATAAACAATCTTTTCTTGATCTTCTATCAGGAAGAGCAACACTTCTAATGTGCTCAAATTTTATTCCTCCAATTTCGATCAACACTTCTTCTGATAAAGCTAAATTACACACTTTCTGTGTCCTTCCGGCTAGCCTGCGTGACATGTAGATTTAATTCTTAGGTGATTACTTTATGAATTTAAAGAGTAATTCC
>ENA-ORXM01002950-ORXM01002950.1-marine-metagenome-genome-assembly--contig:-NODE-2950-length-18161-cov-4.785280_pt1 | contig 18161 bp, 10 predicted proteins | sample MGYA00237867_ERZ511480 | MGnify/ENA primary metagenome ERZ511480 (study PRJEB26309, sample SAMN06266103) | marine metagenome | isolation source: Algal blade | place: United Kingdom:Sidmouth, United...
ATATGTGATAACTGAAGATGATGGAAAATTTAAGGTTTTCTCCAAGTCAGGAGAGCATAGGGATAAATTTGCATGGGCATTCGAGGTGGTGAATAAAGTGGAGGCAGATAAAATAGATGAGGAGGAGTTCAATAAGCTATTGGTAGACTTTAAAAAGACTTGAGTAGATGATGATTCAGATAAATACACCTCGATAGCTCCTGTTGAGGTTGATTATAAGAATAAGATCAGAAAATAACTTTATACATATTAAAACTATAAAACATAATCATGGCATTCAATTTAGACAAGTATAGGAGCATTAAAAAAGAGGTGATATATAAAATAAAGCTCTCTCATGCTTGGGAGACAACAGAAGGATTTATAGCCGATGGTTTAATTTCACCCAAAAAGTACAGCGAAGAAGAGGTCAAAATTGCTTGTGTTTTATCTGAAACTTATGGCTATAATGCTTCTGGTGTTGTAGACATCGAACTTCAGCAATCTGAGGATATTTTAGGTGTTGGAGATGCTAATATAAAAGCCACTACAAAATTACCAGCTTTGCTATGGTTGTTATTTGAATCCTTGAAAACAAAGCAAAAAATTGAGTTTGTTGATGTCCCCAGACTCTTCACTGGGTCTGATGAAAACTTAGAAAGATTAAAACCTACCATGACAAAAATAGGTTGGGTAAACGCAAAGAAAGCCTCTAAGCCTGTTGAATTCTATGGCAAAGGTTCAAAACAGCAATCTAATAGAGAGATTTATGAAAATACGATCAGGAACAAGGATGTATTAAAACTACAGTTAGAATCAATGAAACCTGATCTTTTGATAATTTGCGGAAGTCCAGTCATCATGGGCTTTGCGAATTCAGAAATTTTAGGAAAAGGAATTGAATTCAACAAGAAAAAGGTAATCCAAGTTAATGATCTAGGTGAGAAAATTATGTTGATCAGTCATCCAAGCTCTGCACGAGAATGGAGTTATGAAAAACTGTACAGCAGATACGAAGTACTATTTGAACATTTTAAATAATAAAAAAGCTAGGATAAAAAATAGAAAAACTTGCGGACAAGTGACAAGCTGAATATTGAAACCTACTGTAAGCACCTCAGCAACTAGGAAGGAAAGATATGTTCTTATCAATCTATAGTGCTTAGGATAGAACACTATCAGATAATAGTTGTCATAAGACCTATAAGAAAGTGATACCAGAATGTATTTGGAGTTGATCTTTACCAAATAAATAAGCAAATTTATATTAGCTAATCAAGAATAGAGTCATATTCTAATTCTAAATAATGAAGTTAGGGTAATAAAAAACTGATATGAAAATAGTTCAAATAATCGCATTAATCCTTCTGCCACTCCCCTACAATGCTTTAGGACAATACATATACCAAGTTGATGCTAGTCTTTTGAACGTAAGAAGTGGTAGAGGGGTTGAGCATGAAAAAGTTGCAGGATTGCCTAGAGGAGAAGTAGTAGAAGTCATTGAAATAGTGGATGATTGGGCTGAAATAATAACAAAAGATGGCATAAAGGGATATGTCGCATTTGAATATTTGAAACCAAAAGACTATTCAGAAGATGATAATGAAGAGCCAAATGATGATAATGAGTTAGATGATGAAACCGATTCATCTTTTGATTCAGCTTTTAGTTTGGTTGTACTTGGTTTAGGAATCCTTCTATATTTATTTTTTCGTAAGGGCAGTTCTGAAAATAACTCTAATTCTGAAAATAACTCTAATAAGAAAAAGCAGAAAAGAGAAGTAAAGCCAAAAATTGAGAATATAACCAAGCCCAAAGAACAGAAATTGAAAGTGAAACCTAGTATTGAGAAAAAGCCTGAAAATAAAAAACTTCCAAAATTCTTATGCAAGCACTGTGGTAAAAGTTATAGTCGTCTGGTTGATCTTACAAATAACCACTGCAGTAAAAGCCCTACAGATAGACACCGTCCACTATAAAGATGAGACATGTTAAAAGAGATATTGGATTAGTCCTATTCCTAGATCGGTTGATTTATTTTGATACGGCTTCCAACAACATGGCTTCTATTAGCACTGAAACAGATACGGTAACTTTTTCCAAAACTAAAAAAGTCTAGAATTAAACATGAAGGCAACCCACACTATGAATATTTGGGATAAGAAGCATCTCACCAAAATGATTAAGGACTCATCATACCTTTCCATCTACAATACCTCAAATAAGATACTGTACAAGATGTTTGAGGATTACCCTGAGAACAGGGTGAAGGAACATATAGTAGCTAAGGCTTTAATCCTAGGCAGGACATACGCCGCTGCAATCGAAAGAAGAAAGAGTAAAGATGGTTTATCAAATGATGACTTCTACATTCAGAAGGTCACAAAGTGCTTTATCTCCACCAAGATGGGTAAGGACATTAAAAAGATAAGAAGTGCCTCTGAGGAGCTTCAAAGAGCTTCTATGAGCCTAAGTCTTCACGGCAAGCTACAAGATTCATTCAAACCTGACACTAAGCTCAATAAGAGGTCGTTTTGCTCAAAGTACCTCCACTTTCAATTGCCAGATGATTTTTATTTATATGATACCAGAGCTGCAAATGCACTAAGCAGATTTAGAAAGCATCTGCCTCAAATGAAGCAACATCTTAGCAAGTTTCCGCCATACCAAGATAACTGGGATAAGACCTATTGGAGTTTCTATAGAGGTTGCTACTGTCTGAGCCAGACGATAGCAAACGTCTTGAAAAAGAATCTATCCAAGAGAGAAATTGACTCCCTATTACTTACGGTATCTAAGTAATCACCAGAATATCTTGATTTTACCTACTTTTACTGACCTTTAACAGATCGTATAGTAAAAGCAGAACCAACAATGACTATAGCCCAGTACATAGAAACTATCAATAAGCGATACACCGCAGGAATCTCAAGAGAACACTCTTACAGAGGAGATTTTGAAAACTTATATAGGTCACTAATAAAGGAAGTTGAGATAACCAATGAGCCAGCCAATGTGACTGACTGTGGTAATCCTGACTATGTACTTACCAAGGGAAAAATACCAATAGGATACATAGAAGCTAAGGACATAGGAAAGGACTTGAATAGTAAGTCATACAAGGAGCAATTTGGTAGGTACAGGAAAGCCCTAGATAACCTAATTATCACAGATTACATTTGGTTCCAGTTCTTTCAAAATGGTGAGCTAGTCCATGAGATAAGAATAGCAGAAATTGACAATGGAGCAATCAAGCCACTACCTGAGAACTACACTAAGTTTGAGAACCTACTTGGTGATTTCTCATCCTTCATAGGTCAAACTATCAAGTCATCCAAAAGACTAGCTGAGATGATGGCAGCCAAGGCAAGACTGCTTCAAAACATATTGGAACGTGCCGTTAACTCAGATGAAAAGTCTCAAGAGAATACTTCCATTCAAAGCCAATACAGCACTTTCAAGCAAGTTTTGATCCATGACCTTAAACCTAAGTCATTTGCTGACATATATGCTCAGACATTGGCCTATGGGATGTTTGCTGCGAGACTACACGATCCTACTCTGGAAGACTTCAGTAGACAGGAAGCAGCCGAACTAATACCTAAATCAAACCCTTTCCTAAGGAGATTATTTGGATACGTAGCAGGCGCAGATATAGATGAAAGAATTAAGACCACAGTTGACAATCTAGCCGATGTATTTAGAGCTACGGATGTAAAAAGTTTGCTAAAGGATTTTGGGAAAAGTACACAGCAGAATGACCCTATGATACATTTCTATGAGACATTCCTAGGAGAGTACGATCCTAAACTAAAGAAAAAAAGAGGCGTGTGGTTCACACCTGAGCCTGTAGTAAAATTTATAGTACGGGCAGTAGATGACATACTCAAGACTGAGTTTGATATTCCACAAGGTCTAGCCGATACATCAAAGACGAAAATAAAAGTACAAAGTCAGAAGGCAGATAAGCGATTTAAAGATAGACACGCTACAGTCGAGAAAGAAGTACATAGGGTGCAGATACTAGACCCTGCCACAGGTACGGGAACATTTTTAGCAGAAGTAATCAAACATATATACAGCACTCGCTTTAAAGCTATGCAGGGAGCTTGGAGTGGATATGTAGAGGAACATTTGATACCGAGGCTAAATGGCTTTGAGCTATTGATGGCTTCATACTCTATGGCACATTTAAAGTTGGATATGCTTCTTACTGAGACAGGATATAAATCTACAGTGAATCAAAGATTTAATGTATTCCTTACCAACTCACTAGAAGAGCATCATCCTGATACTGGGACTCTCTTTAGTAGTTGGCTGAGTTCAGAAGCAAATGAAGCTAATTATATAAAAAGAGATACACCTGTGATGTGCGTTATCGGTAATCCGCCATATGCTGTTAGTAGCTCCAATAAAGGGAAGTGGATTGACAAACTGATATTCGATTACAAAAGAGACTTGGACGAAAAAAGTTATAATTCCCTATCAGATGATTATGTTAAATTTATTAGATATGGTCAAAATTTTATTGAGAAAAATGGAAGTGGAGTTCTAGCATACATTTCAAATAATAGCTTCATTGATGGTATAGTTTTTCGGCAAATGCGGAAGCACTTGCTTGAATGTTTTGATCTAATATATATAATAGACTTGCACGGGAATGCTCAAAGAAAAGAGGTAAGTCCAGATGGATCAGTTGACAAGAATGTTTTCGATATTATGCAGGGGGTCTCCATAAATCTATTTATAAAAACTGGTAAGAAAAAGAAAAGTGATCTTGGTAAACTACTACACTTCGATCTATATGGGAAAAGAAATTATAAGTATAAATTTTTAAACCAAAATAGCATTGGCTCAATAAAGTGGAATGTACTTAAAAATATTGAACCTTATTATTTTTTCGTAGAAAAGGATTTCAGTTACATTGATTCTTATATGGAAGGCTTCAAAATTGACAAAATATTCTTGGTGCATAAAACTGGGCTGAATACTGAATGCGATGAACTAGCAATACAAAATAGTAAGTCTGAATCAGAAACAGTTCTAAATATTCTAAGAACAGAAAGTGAAGATGCTATTATAGAAATTCTAGGTATGAGTCCTAAAAAAATCAAAAAGGTTGAAAATGCAAAAAAGGACATTGCTAAAAATCATCCACGCATTATTAAAATCAAGACAAAGCCGTTTGAAGAGAAATATTGCATTTACACAGGTAAATCCAATGGGGTTATGGGTAGACCTAGAAATGAAGTCATGCAGCATCTCAAAAACGAAGATAATATAGGGTTAATTTCAATGCGACAGTACGCTTATAACGTCCCAGACTATTGTTACACTTTCATATCTAAGTCAATAGTAGCGAGCCGACTTTTCATCAGCAACAAAGGATACTGTTCAGTCTTTCCTCTTTATTTGAATCCTGAGGACAATGGACAGCAAACTATTGATATGACAACGGATAGAAAGCCCAACTTAAATTTAGATATAGTTATTGAAATAGAAAAAAAACTAGGTCTAACTTTTACCGCCGAAAAGGGAGATGCACAAGATAAATTTGCTCCGATAGATATTTTGGATTATATATATGCAGTTTTACATTCCCCAAAATACCGTAAAAGATATGAAGAGTTTCTACAAATAGACTTCCCAAGAGTACCTTACCCTAAGGGCAAAGAAATCTTTTGGCAGCTAGTTGAGCTAGGAAGCCAGATTCGGCAGATACACCTATTGGAATCACCAAAGGTACAGGACTACATTACAAGCTACCCTGAGAACGGCGACAATACTGTCACCACAAAGATTGATAAAAAGGATTGGGAGCTATATGATGAAGCGAAGGAGCTAGGAAGGATCAGGATAAACAAAAAGCAGTATTTCGATAAGATACCAGTAAACGCATGGGAGTTCTACATAGGAGGCTATCAGCCTGCTCAGAAGTGGCTTAAAGATAGAATAGGTACTGAATTGAGCTATGATGACATACTGCACTATCAGAAGATCATAGTGGCGTTGAGTGAGACTGAAAGGTTGATGCAGGAAATAGACAAGATTGAAATTGAGTAAACACCACATAGAAGCATGAAGTATCTAATTATTCTTATACCATTCCTACTTGCATGTTCAGTGCCGCTAGACAATACTATCTGGAGCTATCATGTAGATAAGTCTGGGGACGAAGCAGAAGGCGAAAAAGTGATAGTTGCGAATTTCACAGCAAAGTCAAATAAATATGGTGACGTACCTGTAAAGCTAAGAGTCTATGAGAATAAGAGTATAATCTTTGACTTCAATAATATCACTCTGCCAGACAGTAGGTTTATCAAGATTGATTTCCATCGAGATGACGGGTCAATTACTACAATTGAACATTTCATTTTCCAAGATCATATTTCTGAAAATAGTGGCAGGTTGCTAGAGGAATTATTGAAACAGAAAGAAAGATTAGAAGTCTTCGTTGATTTAAGTAGGGTCAATACATTTATGACTACTCAGTTTACCTTTGAGATAGATACGAGAGGATTGAAAGAACTGGTGGTTGTATTAATGGAGGCTGAAGTGATAAAATAAACACTACTAGTAAAACCAAAGTAAAAATTTAAGAAAAATTATACCCTATGACTTTAAGCTCTAACTCACTGTTTCACTTTACGAGAACAATTGATAATCTGAAATCTATATTAGAAAATGGGTTCAGCATTAGCTATTGTAAAGAGATTTTCCATCTTGCAGATCACACATTTACCGCTGGTATACCAATGGTCTCTTTCTGTGACATACCGTTAAAATTGACTGATAATCATACACACAAGTACGGTAAATTTGGTATTGGCTTAACTAAAGAATGGGGTACAAAAAATTACCTTAATCCCGTAAGTTACATGCAGCCTTATTCCTCACTTTCTAGCATGATACTCCCCTTTCTACATAATGTTCTCAAGAATGATAAATATGGTAACATTAGAGTTAAATTTGAATTAACGGGGAGTGCAAAGAAAGCAATTTTGAGATATATAGATTATGATGAAAGAATAAGGAATATTGCTGCTACAGTAAGTCTAATATCCTTTATGAAAAACTACGAAGGATACACGGAGAGAAATCCAACTGTATTGGAAAGATTTTATGATGAGAGGGAATGGCGATATGTGCCTAACCAATATGAGAAAGAGCAAAATAATATATACTTCCACGAAATTATAGATGAAGAGGAATATAGAGATTGGCGAGGTGATCCTAAGAAGCCTAAACCAAGTCTCAACCATAGAAAATTGAATTTTGACTTTGGTGATATTGAATACGTAATTGTAGATAACAAGAAGAGCAAAGGAGAAATACTTGAATTGTTAAAAGTTAATACTGCAAGGTTCGGCTCTGGAGATGCACTCCTCGAATTTGCCACTAGAATATTGACTATTGAAAGTCTAAAGAAAGATTTTTGATTCTTTACAAGAAAAGTCATTCAAAACGACAACCCTAGCGACAACCACATACAAAAAACAAATGCAAGACACTGATAAACAACATCTTGCATTTTAAACTTGTGGAGCTGGGGAGAGTCGAACTCCCGTCCAGACAAAGCACCAAGAGACTTTCTACATGCTTAGTTTAACATTGAATTTTCGAGAACAAAGTAGGATGAAAAACGGCCCCGAGATGTTCCTTATTTCCTTTGATTTCAACTACTAGTCGGAAAGGGCTAGCAGAATAAGCCTAAAAGTTGTTGATGAGCGACACGCTGTGTATTAGGCGTCAAGCGCGCGGCTCAAAAGCTTACTAATACTTTGTATTAGGCAGCCATAGCAAATGATCTATTGTCATTTATAAAGTTGTCGATTGCCATAGTTACGGAGTGAGCAATCTTGCTCCGGCATGCTTATCAAATCGAAATCTTTCCTGTCGATTCCAGTCAGCCCCATATTAGCTGATAGCTGTTTTAGCCATTAGCTAAATGCTAATTCAAGCAAAAGTACAACAATATCATCAGATAAAAAGTTTCTTCCAGGAATAATGTAACGGTAGAAAAATAAAGCTATTTTTGAGGCTAAAGTTAAGTAAGTATGATCAAATTAGGTATAATTAGAGAGGGGAAAGTACCTCCAGATTCACGTGTCGCTTTGATCCCTGCGCAAGTAAAAGCCTTGGAGCAAATGGGCAAATACAAAGTGCTCATCCAGCCATCGCCCAATCGCTGCTATACCGATGAAGAATATGAGGCAGAGGGATTGACTCTGTCAGAGGATATGAAGAGCTGTGATTATCTGATCGGGATCAAGGAGGTGCCAAAATCTCAATTGATCGCAGGCAAGAAATACTTTTTCTTTTCACATACCTATAAAGAGCAACCTTATAATCAGGCGTTGTTACAGAAGATAATTGACGATAAAATCACTTTACTGGATTATGAATTACTTACAAACGAAAAAGGGCAACGCGTCATAGCCTTTGGCTTTTTCGCTGGTATGGTAGGTGCGCACAATGCACTCTATACGTATGCCCAGCGATCCAAGTCTTTGGAGATGAAGCGTCTGAAAGATTGCTTTGATTATGCGGAAGCGGTAGGCATGTATAAGAAGATAAAATTTCCAGCTATCAAAATAGTCCTCACTGGGACTGGCCGTGTAGGCTCAGGTGCAGAAAAGGTTTTGTTGGACATGGGAATTCGTAAAGTTGAAAAAAATAACTTTTTGAAGGACTCCTTTGACGAAGCTGTTTTTACACAGTTAGCACCTGAAGATTACGTCGCTCGCAAAGACGGTTCTGATTTTGTACTGCAACATTTCTTTGATAATCCGACGGAGTACAAAAGCATATTTATGCCTTACGCCCAAACGGCTCAGGTGATGATCAACGGTATCTACTGGGCGAACGATGCGCCTGCGTTTTTCACGGCAGCGGAAATGAAATCGACAGACTGGAAGATACAAGTTATCGGTGATGTGACCTGCGATATTGCGCCCGTTTCCTCCATACCTTCTACCCTATTTGCTTCAACTATCGCCGATCCGATTTTTGGTTTTGATCCTCAGACTGGCAAGCAAGCTGATCCCCACGCAGATGGGATTGTAGACATGATGACCGTAGATAACTTGCCGAATGAGCTACCACGGGATGCGAGTAAGGCTTTTGGAGAGATGTTTGTGGAGCATGTTTTGGAAGAATTAGGCAAAGAAAATAGTGGACTGCTTGAGCGTTCTATGATAGCAAGTGATGGCACCTTAGGACCTCATTTTCAATACCTTGATGGATACGTGAAAGTGTGAGATTTTTTGATTTGGTTATTTGTTAATTTGGTTATTTGTTAATTTGTTAATTTGGTTATCTTCGAAACCATTTTGGAGAAATTCACAATCATAGACCGTAGACCGTAGAAAGGTATTTTTTAAGCACAAGTTTTCAAATAATTAACTACATTTTCTTCTATTCTCTTTAACGGATCTTCCGCTTCTGATTTTACGAAAGCCTGCCCTGTAATGGCCTCGTATAATGTAATGTAACGCTCACTTACCTCCTGCACAAAGTGCGCTGGCATTTCGGGAAGTATCTGCCCTTCCTTACCTTGAAAACCATGCTCCATCAACCATTCACGCACAAATTCTTTGCTCAGTTGTTTCTGCTTGTCGCCAGCAGCTAAGCGCTCTTCATAACCCTCTGCATAATAGTATCTCGAGCTATCTGGTGTGTGGATTTCATCTATTAGATATATAGTACCATCATGAATTCCAAACTCATATTTTGTATCTACTAATATCAAACCCTGCTCAGCCGCCATCTTAGTGCCTCTATCAAAAAGCTTTCGTGTATACCCTTCTAGCTGCTCATATTTGGCTTGCGGTAGTATAAATTGAGCAAGTATTTCAGCCTTGCTGATGTCCTCGTCATGGCCTTCATCCGCTTTGGTTGCAGGCGTAATTATTGGCTGCGGAAACTTTTGCGACTCCTTCATACCATCAGGCATAGGCTCTCCACAAAGTACTCTCTTGCCTGCGGAGTATTCGCGCCACGCATGGCCGGCAAGGTACCCTCTTATCACCATTTCTATCTTTATAGGCGTACATCGTAGGCCCGCCGCCACATTCGGATCTGGACTCGCAACCAACCAGTTTGGGACGATATCACGCGTAGCTTCGAGAAAGTAATTTGCCGTCTGATTCAGCACCTGCCCCTTATAAGGAATTGCGTTGTGCAAGATATGATCAAAAGCCGAAATCCGATCCGTCGCAACCATCACTAGTTTGTCCCCAAGGTCATATACATCGCGAACTTTCCCATGATATACCCCTTTTTGACCAGGAAATTTAAATGAAGTTTCTGCTATAGTGGACATCTTTTTTTTCTCCAAAAGTATCCTTTTTTCACCGCACATAAAAAGAATATCAAGATAGAAATAAAAGACCTCTCCCCTGACATACATATAATGTCTGGATAAACTCAGCGATCTAACTTATAAATAATTATTTGGGAGCTCCCCCTATGTCTGCCTGATCGTTCCTCACAGTCATACATGGGGTCGGGTGCTCCGTTTGTATCCCGCTAAAAAAAAGCGGAATATCACTTCGCCCCCTAGCTTCTACGCGTTCCACTTGTCGGGCTACAGCTTACGCTTCCGCGATAGTAGCAATACAGACTACACGCACATTCAAAAGTGCCTAATAAGCTATTATATACTAGAAGATCTACTGAAAATATATATTAATATCTTAACTCCTGCTATAGAAAAAAGAACTATTTTTATGGCAATTCGTTTGCCCTATTGTAAAACCTAATCCGATACTTTCTGGATCATTGAAGAAATTATTCAAATACACAAAATATACGCTTCTAGCTCTGCTGCTCCTCTTGATATTGTCATTAATATTACTACAGCTGCCTGCCGTTCAGACTAAAATCATCAAAACCGTAAATAACAGTTTAGAAGAAAAATTAGGCAATAAAATTAGTGTAAAGTCTGTCGATATTAATTTTTTTAATAATGTTGATCTCAATGGTATATATGTTGAGGATCAAGCACAAGACACCTTGGCCTTAATTGAGGAGCTGAATGTAAGCGTATCTCTTCTTGGACTACTAAAAAATAGACTTCACGTAAAGAACATACAACTAAAAAACGCACATATACATCTGAAAAAGGACGCCGATAGTGGCAACTTCAACTTTCAGTTTATCTTAGATGCTTTTGCACCAGCAGATACTATAGCTCAAAATACCTCCGCAAAACCACTCGATCTAGACATCGATGCCTTGAGTGTAGAGAATACTCATTTTATTCTAGATGACCCTGCGACTGGCATGTTTTTCGACGCCCAGCTAAAGCAAAGTAATATTTCCATAGATGTATTTGATTTAACTGAAGGTGAGATCAAGATTGGTGAAATGTCGCTAAAGGAAGCGGATGTTTATTATGATTACACCATAGATCCTGATAAAGTCAGTACTGCACTAACATTCCCTGGTTTACCCATTGTATTAAATATAGATAAGATAGATATTCGAAATAGTAAATTAGGGCTGAAAGAAGAGAATGGCAAACTTACTAAAGGAACTTTAGCATATGATGATATTCGGCTAATAGATCTCAATTTGACAGCAGAAAATATGAGGCTGGATAGTGTACATCTGAATGGCCATATCAGTAAGTTATCAGCTAAGGATCATAGTGGATTTGAGCTACAAAATCTACAAACGAATTTTGCGCTGAACAATCAAAAAATTGATATCAGCGAGTTTAAACTTCTAACTGCCAAAAGTGAAATTAACAATACAAGTAAACTGAGCTTTTCCGATTTTTCTGACTTACAGAAAATAGAAAAACTCAATATTAATACCGCTTTCCAGAATACAAAAATTAGTATTAGTGATATTAGCTACTTCACCAGCATATCTTCCCAAGACTTTTTTAGCAATATAAACGATTCTGAGAAAATTATATTAGATGGCCAGCTTAGTGGAAATGTAAGAGATCTAACTTTTAAAGATATTACTGCAAGGATACCAGGTGTGATCAATACCAAGATAAATGGAGATGCGCAAAACCTACTCAGTATGGAGAATCTAGCACTTGATGTTAACCTCCAGGAGCTAAAAACCAGCGCTAAGAAGCTAAGCAAGCTGCTTCCAAAAGGCACGCTACCAGCAGAACTAGATTCATTTGGGGAAGTAGACCTCGTAGGTGAATTTAAGGGTTCGCTCAAGGAACTTCAAGTAAAGAATGTTGACCTCAACACTTCCGTAAAATCATCGGCAAAACTATCAGGCACTATTAATAATATACTTAGTCCTGAAAACTTGATATTAGATGTCAACATTCAAAAACTCAGTACTCACTTAGATGATGTAAAAGGACTGATAAAAGAAGAGTTGCCAAGCGCATTAAAAGATGTGGGGGCCATATCGTACGTTGGCAAGTTTAGGGGCGGATTAGAAGACTTTGACTTAACGGGTACATTGACCACAGATATAGGCGATGCAGATACCGACATAGATATAAAATTCAATAGCGATTACACAGATGCAACATACATCGGAAATATCTCCCTGAAAGAATTCGATCTCGGATCTGTGTTAGGAAGTGAGGATTTTGGCACTGTAAACCTTAAAGTAAAAGCCAATGGCTCGGGCTTTGACTTCAATACAATGAAAAATGAAATTAATGCCGAGTTTTCAAATTTGACTTACAAGGATGTACTCTACGAGAATTTTAATTTTAATGGACAGATAGCAGAAAAGAAAATTAACGGTGACTTCAATATCGACAATCCAAACGCTATTGCTCAGTTTAAAGGTATTCTTGACTTAAGCAACGAACAACCTATCATGGACTTTCAGTTGAATGTAGATACCCTTGAATTAAAGCCAATGAATATTACAACGCAGGATATTGGTTTTTCTGGCAATACACAAGTTGTCGGTCAAGGTAAGTCCATTGATGAATTCTACGGCTCTATTAAAATCGAAAAACTACATCTCAGACAAGATTCGTTGAACTATCAGAGCGACTCTCTTTATATTAGTTCAGTCTTTAATGCGCAAGCTGAAAAAGAACTGAGTATTATTACAGATGGTATAGAAGCTATGCTAAAAGGTGATTTTACCGTATCTCAACTGCCAATCTATATCACCAAAGTTGTTGATGAGTATATACCTGTTGCGTGGATTTCAGAGGACTCTATCAAGGTTGGTTCTACCTTGGAAAACCCGCAAATCTTTACGGCAAATCTTAATGTCACTGATGCAAAGCTTATACAACTCTTCGTACCTCAAATAGAAGAACTAGAAGAACTCCAATTGGTAGCTCGGGTAAATAGTGACACAGATAGTCTTAGCATTAATGGTGGCATACGATCATTCATTTTTGATGGTATGAGTACAACTGATATAAGATTAAGTACCAATGCGCTAGATAACAAAATCAAAAATCAAATTAGTTTTAATAACTTGACCGGTGTAGCAAATATTTTACTCCCAAAGACTACCATTGATGCTACCCTCCAAAAGGACAGTTTATTATTGGGTCTTGATGTAGAAAGCGATACCTTAGGAAATATACTCAATTTATCTGCGGCACTAAGTAAGATAGATGATCTTTATGAAATTAACTTTCGCGATAAACTTCAACTTGATAGTGCAACGTGGAATATAGCTTCGGATAATCATATTAAATTTAAGCAAAATTATTTAGATATTGAATCGCTAAATATCTCTAAATACGATCAGAGATTAGATATCCAAAGTGAGTCTAATGGCACCAAAGGACAGTCTCCCATAGCTATCAATATTAAAAATTTCGACATCCACGAATTAAGCAACCTACTCAATGTTGATAATGACGTGATCTATGGAAATGCAAATGGTAAAATACGATTAGCAGATATTTTTACAAGTATTAATTATAGTGGAGACCTACTTATCGAAGATATTATAATAGAAAAGGAAGAAATTGGAGATTTTAAAATAGTAGCAGCCAAAAGAGATGCCTCACAAATTATCGATATTGACGTTTCATTACTAGGTTCTGATAATGACTTCATAGGGCAAGGTTATGTGGACCTCGATAGTAAGGATATAAAGTTCAAGTCTGACTTCGATAATTTAGAATTAGCTGTACTTGATCCTTTTTTAGCAGGAATTATCTCAGCAAGCAAAGGTACATTCGGCGGCAATATTTCTATTGGAGGAAAACTAGATGCACCCATTATCAATGGCTCTATAAAAACGAATCAACTCAGTACTTTGATAGATTTCTCCAAGTCTAGATACGAAATCAATAATCAAAATATTCTTATTAATGACTCTCAGATTGGATTTAAGGGGGTTACCCTTTCAGATAAAAATGGAAAAACTGCTATTGTAAGCGGAAAAATAGATCATACTAGGTTTACAGAATTTTACTATGATTTGAGTATTGACACCAAGGGTTTTCAATTTCTCAACACTACAGCCATAGATAATCCATTGTTTTACGGAACATTATTCCTAGATGCTACAGCTAAGATTACTGGGCCATTAAACCTACCAGATCTAGAAGTAGATGCGAAGTCACTAACTGGATCAAAATTTCATCTTAGTCCATTCATTGAGTCTGATGTGATCAGCAATGACGATTATATAATATTTACCAATAAAGAATTTGAGGATTTAGATTCAACAACGATAAATCTTTATGAACTAAAAAATGACCTACCTTTAAATTTAACCTTAAACCTAGACTTGGATAAGGAAACTGAATTTCAGTTTATCATAGATCCAGTATCTGGAGACCATCTGTCCTGTTTTGGAAATTCCAATTTGCAGATAGAAATATCACCGAGTGGTCAGATAAATGTCTATGGTACTTACTACGTTAACAGCGGTAAATATAACTTCTCCTATGGTAAATTAATAAAAAGAGAGTTTGATTTGGTTCCAGGTGGAAGAGTTACTTTCCAAGGTGATCCACTACTGGCAGGCTTTGATGTAAATGCAACGTACAGCACTAAAGCCACTCCATTCGCTTTACTTACGGATAGCGGTTCCCTCTCTGATAATGAGATAGCGGAGACAAAAGCACGTACAACCGTTCAAATATTGCTGAAGCTAGCGGGTAGTATCAGCAATCTAGATTTGAATTTTGATTTAGCTTTTCCCGATAATGATTTTGGCGCGAATAGTGCCGTGAGTCGACGCTTAACAGAAATCCGTAATGATCAAGAAGAAATGTACAATCAAGTTTTTGGTTTACTACTTCTAAATTCATTCATAACCAGTAATTCATCTAGCCTAAACATGAATGCTGGAAGTGATATTGCACTTAGTAGTGTAAGTAGTCTTATAGAAAATAGACTTAATAACCTTGCCGATAAGTTTATTAAAGGAGTCGATGTGAGTGTCAATGTTGACTCTTACAGCAGTGATTACCTTTCGGAGGGACAAAACACCTCTGTTACAGAATTAGGTGTTGGTTTGTCTAAAAGCCTATTTAATGATAGACTCACCTTGCAGGCATTAGGCAATGTTGACGTAGATAACAGGAGTAATGCAGCAGGTTTTTCAGGTATAGCTGGAGATTTCATTATCGAGTATAAATTGAATGAGAGAGGTACCTACCTACTTACTGCTTTTAGAAAATCCGACTATAATATTTTACAAGAAGAGAATGCTAACAAAAATGGCGTCAGTATATCATTTAAAAAATCGCTCAATTTACGAAGGGTCAAAACTAAGAAAGATGGGCAATAAAATCCTCTGTGCGCTTCTGATAATACTCTATCTGCTTACCAATAGCTGCAGCCATACTAAGTACCTAGAAGATGGAGAGTACCTAGTAACCAAAAACACCATTAAGTTTAAAGAAAAGAGAAACATAAAGAAGAACAAGGAAGTAACAGATAATCTGTTGGGAATAGCTAATCCTAAACCTAACTCGGGTTTTTTAAATATACCCTTAAAAATTTATAGATTAACTAAAGACCATAAGGAAAAAGGAATTAAAAATTACTTGTACAAAACTTTTGCCGAAGAGCCATCACTTTATGATCCCGCTAAAGTAGATATTAGTAAACTTAAGATGAATAAATATTTACTCGATCATGGATATATCGGATCTCAGGTTACGGTAGACACCATCACAAAGCGTAAAACTATAGAGATAGAGTACAATGTAGATGTCAAGAAAAGGCATACCATAAGAAGTATAACGCAAGTATCCGATACTACCAACATTGGTGTGATACTAAGAGGACTTACTTATTACTCAAAATTAAAAGTAGGTGCCTTTTATAGTAAAGAAAGTATTGACGCGGAAAGATTAAGGCTATCTAAAACCCTGCGAAATAGAGGCTATTTAAACATTTCTGAAGAGAACTTTTTTTTCACCATCGACACGCAGTTTTTAGAAAACGTGGTAGATATTACCATGAATTATAAATTGCCAAACGAAGAAAATCGTTTAAAGCAATTCAAGCTTGGAAATACCTATATCCACTCCTTGACCAGAGAAATCCCTCCTGAGAATTTTACTCCAGATACTGTTTTTATAAAACCAGGGATGTACGATATACAGTACTACGAAATACTACGCCCTGATGTTCTTGATATAACCGTTGACCAAGATAGCAGTGAGCTTATATCTATAGAGCGACAGCAGTTGACTATTAACCATTTTATCTCATATGGCTTATATAAATTTGTCAACCAAAAATATAGCGACCCCTATGGGGATTCCCTTAATATATTAGATCGCCATATCTATTTGACTCCTGGATCAGATGCCAGCTTAGGTGCAGAATTTGAGTTAAACAACCGCTCTGGAAATTTCTTTGGGACTGCCATTACGAGTTCCTTCAGCAATAATAATACTTTTAGAGGTGCGGAGATATTTAGTGTAGGCGTTACCCTAGGTACAGAAGTTCAGTTCAATCGTAACCAGAGCTTGTTAAATACTTTAATCGCAGATGTAAATCTTGGCTTGGATATACCGCGTTTACTCATTCCATTCTTTTATAAAAAACCGTCCACTTTCTTCATTCCGCATACTAAGATCAATTTCAGTAATTTGTTTGAAAGCCGTCTAGAGTCCTATACTGCATTACGAAGTTCCTTCAACTTCTCATATCAATGGAGAGAAACCAAAAAATCTAATCATCTGCTATCACCTTTATCTGTGACTTATCTTGATATTTTGAGCACCTCTGCTCTGTTCCAAGAGCGACTAGAGACAGACCGTAGACTCTTTTTGAGTTTGCAAGATATTATTGATCTAGGTCTCGAATATACTTTCACCTATACCAACCAAAGTTCAAGTAGAGTAAAGAATTATTCCTACCTAAATGTTGCGGCAAGATTATCTGGAAATACCCTCAATGCAATAGTCAAAACTGAAAATGCAGATGGACAAAAAATACTCTTCAACACCCCCTTTTCTCAATATAGTAAGTTGGGAGTCGACTATCGATTATATTTTCCATTTAGAAAATCACAGCTTGTCGCTAGAGTAAACTCGGGTATAGCCTATGCATATGGTAATGCAGATGAAGTACCATATAACGAACAATTTGTGGTTGGTGGCTCTCAGAGCTTAAGAGGTTTTGATTTTAGAGGTCTTGGTCCTGGCAGCTATGTGCTTCAGACTGATCCCGACAATATTGTAGCCAATCAATTCTACGATCAAACAGGTGACATACTTATAGAAATGAATTTAGAGTATCGTTTCCCTATGATTGGATTTTTAAAAGGAGCGGTGTTTATGGATGCTGGTAATATCTGGCTGATTAATGCAAATGTCGATAAACCAGGTGGCTTATTCGAAACAGACAAATTTTTAAACCAAATAGCAGTGAATACAGGATATGGGTTCAGACTGGATTTCAACTTCCTCCTGATCAGATTAGATCTTGGGTTTGTACTCAGACGACCTTACATAGACGATGGCTTCGATTGGACATTCAATAGAGAAAATGCATTTACTGGAGATTGGATCAACGAAAACCGTAATTTCCAATTGGGAATAGGTTACCCATTCTAGTATGATCTAGGAAAATTTAGAAAAAGGTCGAGACTATCTGTCCGTAGGTTAACCTACCTTACTGCTACTGCCAAATATCCCTAATTTAGGGGTATTCAGAAGTAAGAGCGCATCACCACAGCGTAGCCCGTCCCGATTTTCGGGAGTGAAATATTTATAGGCCTGGGTTGAAAACCCAGGATTATCA
>ENA-ORXM01002952-ORXM01002952.1-marine-metagenome-genome-assembly--contig:-NODE-2952-length-18149-cov-4.776616_pt1 | contig 18149 bp, 18 predicted proteins | sample MGYA00237867_ERZ511480 | MGnify/ENA primary metagenome ERZ511480 (study PRJEB26309, sample SAMN06266103) | marine metagenome | isolation source: Algal blade | place: United Kingdom:Sidmouth, United...
GGCACAGGCGCGGCGCCGTCGAAATCCGCCGTCGACAGCGTGCGAAAGAGCAGGGCGGGGATAGCGATCGTGACGACGAAGGCGCTCAGCGCCTCGCCGGTTCCCTCCCCGAGCACCCGGCCCCAGGCCAGTGCGTAACCGAGCGCCAGCAGCGAGAAGACCAGCGCGACGGGGCCGCCGAGGTCCATGCCGGCGGGCCGCCGGAACGGGGGTGGTCCGCGGCGATCAGCCCTCGTCCCGCTCCTCGCGCTTGCGCGCCTCGACGATATCGACCCACAGCCGGATCAACGTGCCGTCTTCGAGATGCTGATCCGTGATCGTGAAGCTGCGACCATCGGGAAGGGTGATCTCGCCCTGCTCTTTCGTTTTCGAGAGGAGGGCATCGGCATCGGCCAGCGACTGGCCTTCCCTCATCACCGAATCGAGAACGGCGAGGTCGTTGCGGCGAACCAGGTTGTCGAACAGGAACTTCCCGTCCCGGCCATAGACCGTGACGGCGGCTGGCAGCTTGTCGATCACCGTCCGCATTAGTTTGTCCGACGTCGCGGCGGTCTCTTCGAGGGCAGCGATGGACTGTACGGAATGGCCGCTCAGGCTGATATCATCGAAAGACAGCAGGGTTCGCCCCTCCGACAGGACGACCCCGGAAGCGAATACGGCACGGCCCCCCTGTAGCTGGATTTCCCGTTTCGGTATCTGTTTCAGGACGATAGAGCTTTCGACGGAACAGATATGGTTGCGCCAGTCCTCGTCGGTCATCGCATGGCGACGGTGCCGTCTGCTCGCTGCGATGAAATCCCTGAACGTTCCACCCACGCGGAGTGCCCCGCGCTCGATACCCCATACTGTATAGAACATGTCGTTGACCGCGAGGATCCTGAGGGAGGAATCGAACAGCAGGACACCGGTCTTCATATGGTGAGCGATGGCCGTCAGATCGTCGGCAGACGGTTTCGACGCCGACGCATCCTGCACCGTGTCCTGCCGTATGCCGACGATCACGGGTGTCGAAGAGGGCCGATGTTCACGGCGCAGTCGAAACGGATGCGACTGGCCTCCATGGTCCATGGTGAGAGAACTGCGCCCGCCCAGCACGAGGAGTTGGCGCTCCTCCGAGGTCTCGTCATGCCCGAAGACGTCTGACGCGGTATGGCCCAGCACGGCATCTCGCTCCAGACCGAATAGATCCAGGAACGCATCGTTCACCGCCACGAAGCGAAGGTCGCCGTCCTTCACGTAGGCAGGAGCCGAACCTTCGATCAGCTTGGAATCCACAGCCGGTATATCGGACCGATCGATCATGGCAATGCTCCGGTTGCGTGACAGCACTCCGAAGTATCGTCGATGCAGCTAACCGGCAGTTAATTCGAAGTCGATCGAAAGGAGTATCAATTGCTCCATAAATGGGCTTTTCGGCACGATTCGCGGTTCCGGATCTCGCATTCGCCCTCAACCCGCAGGCATCGTTTCCGCGAGCAATCCCTTGAGTCGCAATGGGGAGGATCGCAGCGCAAGTCCGGTCGCGTCATCCGTTTCCACGAAGACACCGGAAATCGTCGCATCGCCGATCTTGGGCTCGAAGCGGCCCGAGGGAAGCCCCGTGACGAATCGGCGGAGCGGCTCTTCCTTGTCCATTCCGATGATGCTGTCGTAGTCGCCGCACATGCCCGCATCGGTCTGATAGGCCGTTCCTTTCGGCAGGATGCGGGTATCGGCGGTGGGGATATGGGTATGGGTGCCGACGCACAGGCTGGCACGACCGTCGCACCAATAGCCCATCGCCTGTTTCTCCGACGTGGCCTCGGCATGGAAATCGACGACCGCCGCATCGCATACGACACCAAGCGGGCAGGCTTCGAGTTCGCGTTCGACGGCAGCGAAGGGGTCGTCATGCGGCTGCATGAAGATGCGGCCCAAAGCATTGATGACGAGGACATGGCGTCCGTCCGACAGCTCGATCAGCGTCGACCCACGCCCCGGCGCACCCGATGGCAGATTTACGGGCCGCACGATCCGGGGTTCACGGGACAGATGGCCGATGATCTCGCGATTGTCGAAGGCATGGTTGCCGAGCGTGATCGCATCGGCCCCGGCATCGAAGACGGCATCGGCGATCTGGGACGTGATGCCGAACCCGCCTGCAGCATTCTCGCCATTGACGATGACGCAATCGAGTGACAGGCGCGACCGCAATCCCGGCAATGCCTCGATTACGGCACTGCGTCCCGACCGCCCGAGCAGATCGCCGAGAAAGAGAAGCCGCATTCAGCCTGCGGAGTCCGGTTCGCCCGTTGCCTGTGCGGCTTCCTCGGGTTCGACTTTCTTGCGCGGACGACCACGCTTGGGCTTTACGACCTGCTCCTCGCCTTCGTCGGCGGCGGTAGCATCTGGTTGTACGGGTTTGCGCGCCCGGCTGGCCCTTTTGCGCGGGGCGGGCTTGACCTCGTCGTCTGCAGGCTTGGCGACCTCCGCGACGGGCTGCTCGTCAGACGGGCGCGGATCACCGGCAAGGGGATTGCGGCGCTGTTCCTCATCGGAGGCCGACGGGGAGGACCGCTCCGTACCGTTCAGTTCGGCGCTCTCGGATTGCTGAGGGGCAGGCTCGGGATCACGCTGACGGCCCGATCTGTCACGATCATCGTCGTTGCGCGAGCTGTCCCGCTGGGCGTTGTCGTTCCGATAACCTTCGCTCCGTGCGCTGCGGTCGCCTCGATCACGCTCCTCGCCGTTGGCCCCGTTGCCATTCGAACGATCGCGCGGCTCGCGGTTTTCCTGTCGTGCCTCGCGGTCGCGCTGTTCGCGTTCTTCACGCTCGCGCTGCTGCTGGGCGCGCTGCTCGCGGGCCTCGGCCTCGGCGGCCATCGCGGTGGAGACGATGCGCTGGTAATGTTCCGCGTGCTGGTAGAACCCTTCGGCGGTGATCCGGTCTCCGGCCGTCGTCGCGTCATTCGCAAGCGCGGAATACTTGTCGATGATCTGCTGGGCGGTGCCCCGCACCTTTCCCTCCGGTCCCGCACTCTCGTAGACACGGTTGAGGTTGTTGCCGCCATTCGAATTACCGCCGCCGCCACCACCTCCGCCCGAGCGTCGGCCGGATTTCTGGCGATTGCGGTTATGATGCGGATTGTTCTTGGAAATCTGTTTCATGTGCCGTTCGGAAGACCGATCCACCCTTTCGGGAACGTGGTGCCAGTGCGGATCGGACTTTCAGTCCCTCAAATGTCTGCGGCGCTCAGCGGCGCACGATCATGCATCGCCGGATGCCCGCGATGTCGCGGCGAAACGTTATATCTCCGAAGTCACAGGCCGCGAAAAGACGGGAAACCGCCTCTTCCTGGCCCGAACCGATCTCGAAGAACGCCGTTCCGGTCTCAGAAAGTGCCTTGCCGAGTGTTGGAGCGATCCTCCGATACGCGGTAAGGCCGTCTTCATCGGCGAAAAGGGCCTCTTCCGGATCCCATAGCAGGACATCGTCCGAAAGTGTGTGCCGTTCGCGTTCGCCGATATATGGAGGATTGCAAACCACAAGGTCGAAGGTGTCGTCAACCTTTTCAAGCCAGTCGGAGCGCATAAACCGCGCTTTTTCATTCAGATCGAGCCGTATCGCATTGCGTCGTGCGACCTCCAGAGCCGCCTCGGATGCGTCCACCCCCAGTCCGGTCGTCCGGGGCAATCGGGATAACAGCGTCAGGAGCAGACAGCCCGATCCGGTGCCGAGATCGAGGATGCGCCTCGCTTCGGGAGCCAATTCCAGCGCCGCATCCACCAGCGTCTCGGTATCCGCCCGTGGGTCGAGCACATCGTGCGTGACTTCGAAATCGAGGCCGTAGAACGCCCGCAGGCCCACGACCTTCGAGACGGGTTCGTGGGCGGCACGCCGGTCGAGCGCGGCATCGTAGCGCGCCGCAGCCTCCGGCGTAAGAACGGCGCGTTCCGTTGCGATCAGAGCAGCGGCATCGATTTCGAGCACGTAGAGCAGCAGGTCGCGCGCATCGCGCATCGGAGTGTCCAGATGGGCCAGCCGCCCGCGACCGGCCCGCAGTGCCGCACCGCGCGTGATGCCGGGGATAAGGCCGGAATTCACGTCTCCAGATCGGCAAGCTTGCCGGCCTGATCGTCGGCCGTCAGGGCGTCGATCAACTCGTCGAGCGATCCGGCCATCACTTCGTCCAGCTTGTAGAGCGTGAGGTTGATACGATGATCGCTGACGCGCCCCTGCGGGAAGTTATAGGTCCGGATCCGCTCCGACCGGTCTCCCGATCCGATCTGACCCTTGCGCTCTGCGGCACGGGCTTCATCGGCCTCGCGACGCTGCATGTCGTAGAGTTTCGCACGCAGTACATCCATGGCTTTCGCACGGTTGGTATGCTGTGATTTCTCCGAGGACGTCACCATGATGCCCGTGGGCAGATGGGTGATGCGCACGGCGGAATCGGTCGTGTTCACATGCTGCCCCCCGGCCCCGGAAGCCCGCATGGTATCGATCCGCAGATCGCCGTCGGCGATCGTGACGTCGATCGCCTCCGCCTCGGGCAGCACGGCCACGGTCGCGGCGGAGGTATGGATGCGCCCCTGACTCTCGGTTTCCGGTACGCGCTGAACGCGGTGGACCCCCGACTCGAATTTCAGCTTCGCGAAGACGCCCGCGCCCTTGACCGATGCGACCAGCTCCTTGAAACCGCCCATCTCTCCGGCACTTTCCTCGAGCACCTCGACCTTCCAGCCGCGCGCCTCCGCATAACGCTGATACATGCGAAACAGGTCGCCGGCGAAGAGCGAGGCTTCGTCGCCCCCGGTTCCGGGACGGATTTCGATGATCGCGGATTTCTCGTCCGCCTCGTCCTTCGGCAACAGGGCTAGCTGCATCGCCGCTTCCAGTTCCGGCAGCGTACCGCGCAGGCGGGCCAATTCCTCCTCCGCGTAGTCGCGCATCTCGGGATCGTCGAGCATCGCCTTGGCATCCTCGATGCCTTCCACCGTCTCCTCGTAGCGGCGCGCCTGCTCGACCACGCTCTGCATGGCCGAATATTCCTTCGAGAGAGCAACATAGGCGTCGCCCGACAGCCCTTCGGCCATCGACGCCTCCAGGAACTCGTACCGTTGAATTATCTGTGCAATCTTTTCGCGTGGGATCATGCGCGCGGGTGTCGCCAGTCCCGCGCGACAGGTCAAGGGAAGATTGCGGCGCAATCCATGCCAATTCGTGCTATGATGTTCCGTATGAGAAGCCTTGCCCTCCCGGCGGCCCTCGCCGTCCTGACCACACCGGGCTTCGCCGGACCCACCCTCAAGGGCTGGACCGGACCGAAACCCGAAAAGCCGCCCTGTCGTTGCCGCCATACCGGAGGCAAGGCCAAGCTCGGCGAAACCATCTGCCGCGTTCGCAACGGGCGGATGGTGACGTTGCGATGCGATCTCGTCCTGAACAATACGAACTGGACCGAGATCGGCGAAGGATGCCAGCTATCGCAATCGAGCATCGCGATACCATTCCCTCAGAGGCTCTGAGGTCAGGCGACGGCGCTGCGCCGCGCCATTGGCCCCGCTCCTGCCGACGCCGCCGTACGTTCGGCCGGACCGAAGGCCTTGAAGAACGGAACCATGGCCGTACCCAGAACCCGCGCATTGAGGCCGATAGCGCAGTTGGAAAGCTCCGGAGTGAGAATGCCCGCACGGGTATCTGCTTTCACCGCTTCACGCAGCCCGTTCACGAAACCGGTCAGATCGGCTTCGTTCAGGCAACTCCCCACGAACACACGCTCGACCGGAACGGTGGCGCAGGCGGCCCGGATGGCATCGGCCAAGGCCGAGACAGCGTCTCTCTTCCAGTTTTCGAAGATTATACGGGTATCGCCAAAGCCGGAATCCAACTGATCCTGAAAATCGAACCCGGCGCTCCCGACGGCATTGCGCAGCGAGGCGAACGATGCGAAATCCTCGACACTCGCCCTCTGACAGCCGGACACGGCCAGCGAATGAAGACTACTCGGCAATTCGTTTTCAGCGCCGATCAAACGTCCTTCGAGGATCAATCCGGAGCCCAGCGTCTCTCCGACATTCAGATACAGCGATGTCATCGCATCGTTCGCACCATCGGATGCAATCTGAGCGATACAGGCCGCCCGGATATCGTTGACGCAATACACCGGCAGTTCGAAACGCTCCGAAAGGCTCGAGGCGAGACGTTTGCCCGTACCGGAATCCAATAGGCTATCCCGATTGCGGGGTAGGTCGCTCAGGGAACGCAGCAGCGATACCCGCGCAGAGACGCCGATTCCGATCCGTCGGCTCCATAGCTGCGCATCGGCTTTCTCCACGATATCCGCAGCCGCATCGACCAGTCCCTGGGTCGTCGCGTCACTCAGGGGATCGTCATATGTGACCAGCCGGTCCAGCACGATGCGGCCCGTAAAGTCCATGACGACGAACTGTGCCGCATCGTTTCGCATGAAGAGGCCGAGCGAAACGGCACCCTCCGGGTTCAACTCGATCGGGGTGGAGGGTTGGCCCACCCGCCCCCGCTGTTTGCTGCCTTTTCGGACGAGATCCAGATCCAGCAGGCGTTCGACGATGATCGACACGCCCTGAGCACTCATGTTCGACAATCTGGCAAGTTCTGCTTTCGACATAGCACCGTTAAGCCGCAACAGATGCAACAGTGCTTTCTCACTCGCGCGCAGATCGGGCACGACATGGCAAGGTTTTGCAACGTTCACTCATTAAGCCTTTGTTTTGCGCGAAGATCAACACACCGCTCGCATAGCGAGTTAACAATCATTCGTAGCAAATATACGGGCTATGTCAATGCGCATACGGATGGCTTTATGGCTTTAAATCAAGCAGGGGTATGGCCTTATCCGGACGACCCATCGCATATCTTTGAACCCAATACAATTTTCCCTGCGCGCGCGTGATCGCCACATAGGCGAGTCGTTTCCACAACGGAATACCATTTTCGGTCCGTTTCGAGCGCGCAGCCGCGTAGAGATCCGGTGCAAAGACCTGAACGCTCGGCCATTGCGATCCCTGTGCCTTATGGATCGTGCACGCTGCTCCATGCAGGAATACGGCCCCCATACGAGCCGCCAGCGGAATGATCGGTTCTTCGCCCTCCCCCCTCTCGATCTGGATGATCGAGGCGACGCTGATCTGCGGGTCTTCGGCACCGGCGACGAATAAACGCGCGAATCCCGGTTTCCTGCCCGGCCCGAGATAGAAGACCTGCGCTCCCTTCACCAGTCCGGCCTGCTCCAGACTGATTCGCTTCTTCCGGTGCTTCAGGGGAATCTCCGCACCGTCGCAGATGAGCGGCTCTCCCTTCTCCAGCACGGTGTCGGGAATGCCGTAGGCCGTGCGAAAGGCATGGATCAGGCGAATTCGTGTCGCATTGCGCCAGACGAGCATGGGCGAACGCGCCATCATCTCCGGATCGGCCCGAGCGGCGAGCACGATCCTGTCGTCCTGTTCGGCTGCATCGCGCAGCATTCTCTCGAATCCCTCGAAATCGAGCGTCGGATCGGCCAGCGCGTAGGCGATCTCGATGATGGGATTGCCCTTGGCCTGCCGATGGACCTTCTCCAGATGAACGATGGAGGACGCAGGCAGGGAATCGAACGCCATCGCATCGGACTGCCCTACAGGGGCGAGCTGCGCGGGGTCGCCGAACAGGATCAGCGTGTCGAAAACCTTGCGCAGGTCTTCCAGATGCTTGTCGTCGAGCATCGAGGCTTCGTCGACGAGGCCGATATCGATCGAATCGTCGCGCCGGGTCCAGCCCGTGATGAATTCCGATCCCCGCAATCCCGCACTGGCGAGAGCTGCCGGGATCGACTTGGTCTCGATGAAGAACGCGAGCGCACGTTCCAGCGCCCCCTCGACCAGCGCGACATGCTCGGGCCGCTCGCCTTCGCCGCCATCGCGCAGCCAATCCGCCAGCTTCTCGTATTCGGGGTCGTAGAGCGGCGTATAGATGACCCGGTGGATCGTCGTCGCCTCGACGCCCCGGTTGCGCAGGACGCTCGCCGCCTTGTTGGTCGGTGCGACGATGGCGAAGGTCCGCTTGCCGCTGCGCTTTACATCGTGGTCGGCACTGATCTGTTCGAGCCCGGCTTCCGCGAGCAATCGCCCGAGATCGGAGAGCAGTCGCGTCTTGCCCGACCCCGCCTTGCCGAGGATTGCGAAGACGCGCCCCTGTTCCGAATCCACATCCTTGCGCGATCCCAAAGCCGCCGTCGGAAATCCTTCCAGCGTCAGGCCACTTTCAGCGATGAAGGCGCTGACGCTGGCGAAAGCCTCTTGCTGATCCTCCGAATACGCACCGTCATCCGTGTGCGCTTTTGCTGTCACGCCGGTCATTGCCTGCCTCACATCCATGATGTTCAGGTCATGTTCTGGTACAGTTTGGCGCGGGTGACAAGGGCGATGCACGGTCGGGCGGTGCTTCCCCGCGAAAATCCCTGCGGGACATGGGCACTCGATTGCCCTATTCTTCCTCCGAGGCAAAAATTCAACCGGCTACGATGGCATGACCCTGCGCTGGCCCTTTTCGAAGAAACGTCCCGACCCGCCCGTGGGAGAGAAGGAGCGCCCTCTCGTGCCCGCCCTGCACAAGGACGGGCGGGCCGAGAACATCTTTCTCGGTGCCCATAACATCGCTCTGGTCGAGCGGCTGTGCACCACGGGGCGCTACGTGAACCCCAACGACGTGCTCATTTCCGCCCTGCGCCTGCTCGAAGAGCACGAGGAAGGACGGGAACAACGTCGACGCACGTCCTACGCTGCGCAGGACATTGCCCTGCAGCAAGCCCCCAAGGCCGTGCAGCAAGCCCCCAAGACGATCGAGGCCGAACCGTTCATGCCGCGAAAGGGTCCGTGACGAGAATCGTGTCGTCGCGTTCCGGCGAGGTGGAAAGCAGCGCGACGGGACAGCCGATCAGTTCCTCGATACGCTTGACGTATTTGATCGCCGCCGCCGGAAGATCGGCCCAACGCCGCGCGCCTTCGGTGGATTCCGACCAGCCGGGGATCGTCTCGTAGATCGGCTCGGCCTTGGCCTGCTGCGCGGCAGCGGCGGGAAGGTGATCCATCTCGATGCCGTCGACGCGATAGCCGGTGCAGATCTTCAGTTCCTCGAAGCCATCCAGCACATCGAGCTTAGTGAGCGCCACGCCGGTCATGCCGGACTGCGCGGCAGTCTGGCGCACGAGCGCCGCATCGAACCAGCCGCAACGACGCTTGCGCCCCGTGACGGTGCCGAACTCATGACCCCTCTCGCCGAGACGCTGGCCGATCGCATCCTCCAGCTCGGTCGGAAAGGGGCCTGCGCCGACGCGGGTGGTATAGGCTTTCACGATCCCGAGCACATACCCGACCTGCCCCGGCCCCATGCCCGACCCGCTTGCCGCCTGCCCCGCGACGACATTGGAGGACGTGACGTAAGGATACGTGCCATAATCGATATCGAGCAAGGCACCCTGCGCGCCCTCGAAGAGGATACGACGCCCCGCCCGGCGAGCCTCGTCGAGTTCGCGCCAGACCGGGGCGGCATAGGGAAGGACGTCCTGGGCGACCGTCAGCAGATCTGCGCGCAAGCCATCGCGATCGAGCGGTCCCTCGCCCAAACCCTTCCGCAACGGATCATGGTGAGCAAGCAGCCGGTCGAGACGATCCTCCAGGGTGGATTCGTCGGCAAGGTCGGCGAGGCGGATCGCGCGACGACCGACCTTGTCCTCGTAAGCAGGGCCGATCCCCCGCCCCGTCGTCCCGATCTTCCCGGCTCCGGCCGCCTCCTCGCGCAGGCGATCGAGATCGCGGTGGACAGGCAGGATGAGCGGCACGGTTTCCGCAATGCGCAGCGTCTCGGGTGCGATCCGCACTCCCTCCGCTTGCAGGCGCCCGATCTCGTCGAGCAATGCCCAGGGGTCGAGGACGACCCCGGACCCGATGACGGAGATCTTGCCGGGTCGCACGATCCCGGAAGGCAGAAGCGAAAGCTTGTAGACCTTGCCGTCGATGACGAGCGTATGGCCCGCATTATGTCCGCCCTGGAAGCGTACGACGACATCGGCCCGCTCGGAGAGCCAATCGACGATCTTTCCCTTGCCCTCGTCGCCCCATTGCGCACCGATCACGGCCACGTTTGTCATTGCGGGTTCCTCTTCTCTCGAACCAGCCGGGTGTACCTCACGGTCCCCGATGGGGAAAGGGCTTGGTGCACCCATCGTTGCATGGTCGCTCGACCGATGTGGAGAGTCCCCTTCCATCGGGCGACCATTATCGGCCACGCTTTACTCGCGTCTGGATAGAAACAGGGGCATCAGTCCAAAAAATGATTCCTAATACTTGATTAAGGCACGGTCGTTCCCAATGTATTACACGCACACTGATAGATGTATTCGCATACGTCATTTCAGCAGTGCACGGATTTTCTGCAAGCAGTTTATCCGGATGACTGCAATTGGGGAGTACACAGCATGAATATCGTTTCCACGGCGATGAATTTCGTCGGTCCCGCCATCATCGACAAGATCGCCCGATCCCTCGGCATCAACAGCACGTTGGCGCGAACTGCGATCGCGACCGCGCTCCCCGCCATCATGGCGGCCCTCTCGGGCAAGGGATCGTCGGCTCAGGGAGCCGGGTCGATCCTCGACATGGTGCGGGACAAGGGGGCGAGTACGCTACAGAATCTCGACGGGATGTTCGGCGGACCCGATGAAGCGCGTCACGTCGAAAACGGTCGTCGCGATCTCGATTCGGTTCTCGGCAGCGGCGAGATGGGACCGATCATGCAGGCGGTAAGCCGCTTCACCGGGATCGAGGAAGAGCAGTCGAAAAGCCTCTTCGGCATGATGGCCCCCGTCGCACTCGGCACGGTGGGCGAAGAAGCGTCGCGCCAGAAACTCGATGCTGCAGGTCTGTCGCGGATGCTTTCGGGTCAGCAGGCGAATATCGCGTCCGCCCTGCCCGACGGTTTCGCGGATCATGTCACCGGAAGCAGCACCTTCGACTCGTTCCGGAGCAATCTGCTGGGTGCCGGCGCTGCCGGAACCGCTACGGTCGCATCGACCCATGCCGATACCGTCGATCGCACCACGACGCCCCCCAATCCGGATTACGTGGAACCCGTTCACAGGGCCGATCCCGAACCGGTCAAGAAATCGGGCGGAATGCTCTGGCCCCTTCTGGGCCTTCTCGCCCTGCTCGCCGCCGGGTGGTACGTCTATACCAACTTCATGGGTGGCAGCGAAGTCGAGCGTCCTGCGGGCATCGAGCAAAGCCTCGGAACCTCCGAAATCGGCGGACAGCTCACCACGTCCGTGGACAATATCAAGGCATCGCTCGGCTCGATCACCGACGAGGCATCGGCTCGCGCAGCCCTGCCCGATCTGACGACCGCGAGCGAGAATCTCGAAAACGTGCAGGAGATGGCGGGCAATCTGCCCGAAGCCGCACGCGGACCGATTGCCGGCATGGTATCGACGGCAATGACCACGCTGGAGCCACTGATCGAGAAAGTGCGCGCCATTCCCGGCGTCGGACCGATCATCGATCCGATTCTCGAAAAGATCGTCGGGACGATGGAAGATCTGGGCTGAACCGCCCTTCTCATCCATCGATCCTGAAATCGAAAGCCCCGCGTCAGCGGGGCTTTTTTCGTGCTTGATCCGGCCTCAATCGCGCGAGAGGCACCGATCGACATAGGCCGGAATATCGGCGCGGGTGATACCGATGCGGGTCAGGGTCCGCTCGTCCATCTCGTACATCACGCGCATCATGCGGGCATAGGCGATGGATTGCAGAAGACCGGCACCATAGGCGCGGACCGGCGCGAAGAAGCCGCCGATACGGTCGGCAATGCCGGGGGTGGGGCGGTCGAGTTCGTAGAAGCTCATGGGTTCGTTTCCTTTGCTGCGTTGCAACAAAGATAGGGACTGCCTTCCGGCTCCGGTATCCCCCGATGACACAAAGCCGGTTTGCGCTGAGCGCATGGAACCCATGTTATCCGTTCATGATCCTGCAATCATGCCGTCAGGGCCGCCGCGTGGAAGGCGACGTGATCCGGGATGAAGGTCGAGACGAACCAGTAGCTGTGGTCATAGCCGGGGCGCATGGTGATCGTCGCCCTCTGTCCCTTTGCCTCGCAGGCATCGATGAGGCTCTGGGTCTTCAACAGGCCGAGGAAGTTATCGGCATCGCCCTGATCGACGAGAATGTCCCCATGCCAGCCCTTCTCGCGCACCAGCTTGGATGCATCCGTATCGCCCCATGCGCTCTGGTCGTCGCCCAGATAGGCGGAAAGCTGCTTGCGGCCCCAGTCGGAATCATGGGGATTGCAGATGGGGGAGAATGCCGAGACGGAGCGGTACCTGTCGGGGTTGTTCAGCGCGATGGTCAATGCCCCATGGCCACCCATCGAATGCCCGGTGATACCGCAGCGGTCGAGATCGAGCTTTCCGGCGAATTGCTCGCGCAGCAGGGCAGGTAATTCGTCGCGCACGTAGGACAGCATGTGGAAATGCGGCTTCCAGGGGTCTTGCGTCGCATTCACGTAAAAGCCCGCGCCCTTGCCCAGATCATAGGCGTCGTCATCGGCCACGTCGTCGCCACGCGGGGAGGTATCGGGAAAGACGAGCGCAACGCCATGTTCGGCGGCGGCTCGCTGCGCGCCCGCTTTTTCCATGGCATTGGCATGGGTACAGGTCAGGCCCGACAGATACCACAGCACCGGAACCGGTCCCCTCTCGGCCTGCGGCGGCGTATAGACCGCGAAGGTCATGTCGCAGGCGCAGGCTTTCGACGTGTGGCTGTAGACGCCCTGCGTGCCGCCGAAGCAGGCGTTTTCCGATACGGTTTCCATGGTGCGGTTCTCCCTCTGCCCGATGATGAGCGCAAGGTGGCGCAGGCGGCGCGTCGGCGCAAGGGGCCGGTTCCGGCTCAGGGTTCGGGAGCGAAGCGTTTCCAGACCGACCGCGCACGGCCTCGGCCTCCTCGCAGCGCGGCTTTCGTCGATGCTTTCCTCGAATACGTCTTGAAAGTGGTTGCGATCCGTTCCACAAAGAGCAAGATCCTGTTTCGTTCACACCGAAAGGCGGCGTTCGATGAATGCGTCCGACGATCTTCTGAAATACTGCGCGGGGATGAAGTTTCAAACCGTCCTTGCCGATCCTCCTTGGCGCTTCGCGAACCGCACCGGAAAGATGGCCCCCGAACACCGCCGCCTGTCACGGTACGACACGATGGAACTCGACGATATCAAGGCATTGCCGGTAGCCGATATCGTGACCGAACCCGCCCATTGTTACCTCTGGGTGCCCAATGCCCTGCTCCCGGAGGGGCTTGCTGTGATGCAGGCGTGGGGGTTCGAATACAAATCGAACATCATCTGGCACAAGATCAGGAAAGACGGCGGATCCGACGGGCGCGGGGTAGGCTTCTACTTTCGCAATGTCACCGAAGTCATCTTGTTCGGTGTGCGCGGCAAGAAGGCCCGAACGCTCGCGCCGGGGCGTTCACAGGTCAATCTGATGGCAACCCGCAAGCGAGAACATTCCCGCAAACCCGATGAGCAATACAAACTGATCGAGGATTGCAGTCCCGGCCCGTTCATCGAGCTTTTCGCAAGAGGCGCTCGGGACGGTTGGGCAGGCTGGGGCAATCAAGCCGACGATTCCTACGCGCCGGACTGGAAGACATACGCCTATAATTCGACCGTCGCTGCCGAATAATGAACGACGATAAGGACGCAGATGATACCTTTCAGGCACCGGGAGACATTGCCGATCCAGCCGACCGCATCGACGGCTTGATACCGGGCGACCTTCGAAACCGCTTCGAATTCTACAGCTATCGCAATGCAGCAACGATCCTCGCACACAGCTACCCTGCACATTTCAGTGAACTGACAAGTGCTTTACGCGATTTTTCGATAACGACCGAAATGATCCGTCGTCCGGGAGGCAGCAAGGGGCCGATTGCAACCCTGTTCGAGGAAGCATTCTCCGACGGATGGCGCGAAGTCCGTATCTCCGCCGACCTCATGGTGCGTCTTCATCCTGCAAAGGGCCGGGACGATACGGTACTGGCGGAATACGTGAGGGAAGGATACTTCGACGGGCATCGGATCGATTTGCTGAATGGAAAGGTCGCTATCGACATCGAATGGAACAGTAAGGATCAGACCTACGACCGCGATCTTTACGCTTTCGGAGCCTTCTATGAGGCAGGAGCAATCGATGTCGGCGTGATCTTCACGCGCGGAGTAGCAATGGACAATACGTTCTTTCATTCTCTAGGCCCGATCCTGAACAAGGACGGAACCGAAGGCTCCACGATGACTGCCGCGAAATTCGGCGCGTCCACGACTGGCATGAACAAGCTTCTTTATCGACTGGAAGCGGGGCGCAACGGCGGATGTCCGGTCCTCGCTATCGGTATCACACCTGCCTGTGTCATCGACTGGAATGCGCCCTCGTAATCGAACTCGACCAGCCATGTTCATGATGACTTTGAACCTGGAAGCCGAAGACGAACTGCGGCGCATCCCGAAGGTCACGCCGCAGCGGGTCGTCCTCGCCCTGACTACTCCGCCGCGATGACCGCGTCTGCTGCCTTGGACAGGCGCGCGGCGCAGAACTTGAACTCGGGAATCTTGCCGAAAGGGTCGAGCTGCGGGTTGGTCAGGATGTTCGCCGCTGCCTCGACGAAGGCGAAGGGGATGAAGATCATCCCTTCCGCGACGGCGGTATCGGCGCGGGCCATCAGGTCGATACTGCCCCGACGGGTCTCGACCGTCAGGATATCGCCAGCCTTGGCGTTCAGGCCCTCCAGCGTCGTCGGGTGAACCGACACGGTCGCCTCCGGCTCCAGCGCGTCGAGCACCCCGGCACGGCGGGTCATCGAACCGGTATGCCAATGCTCCAGCAGACGGCCCGTAGTCAGGACGATCGGGTAGTCGGCATCCGGCTCCTCTGCCGGGGGCTGATAATGCGCCGGGGCAAAGCGGGCGCGGCCTTCGGAACGGGGGAAGCCATCGGCGAAGACGACCGGCTGGCCGGGGTCTTCCTCGCTGAGGGAAGGATAGGTAACGACGTTCTCGCGCTCCAGCCGATCCCACGAGATATTGTCCAGAGAGTTCATCACGATCTTCATTTCCGCGAAGACGTCGCGCGGATGCTCGTAGGTCCATCCCAAACCGAGGCGCTTGGCCAGATCGACCGTGATCGCCCAGTCCTCGCGAGCCTCCCCCGGTGCATCGAGTGCCTTGCGGCCCATCTGGACCTGACGGTTGGTATTGGTGACGGTGCCGTTCTTTTCGGGCCACGCGGCGGCGGGGAGGATCACGTCGGCATAGTTCGCCGTCTCGGTCAGGAAGATATCCTGCACCACCAGATGATCGAGCGCCGCGAGCGCATCGCGGGCGTGATCGACATCGGGGTCGGACATGGCCGGGTTCTCGCCCAGGACGTACATGCCCTTGATCGACCCCGCATGGATCGCATCCATGATCTCAACGACCGTCAGGCCGGGAGCCGGATCGGCCTCGAAGCCCCAGGCTTTCTCGAACCGTGCGCGAACGCCCTCATCCTTCACGCTCTGGTAATCGGGCAGGAACATGGGGATCAGGCCCGCATCGGATGCGCCCTGCACGTTGTTCTGACCACGAAGGGGGTGAAGGCCCGTACCGGGGCGGCCCACCTGCCCGCACATCAGCGCGAGCGAGATCAGACAGCGCGAATTGTCGGTGCCGTGGGTGTGCTGGGAAATGCCCATGCCCCAGAAGATCATCGCGGCCTTGGCCCCGGCAAAGGCTCGGGCAACCTCGCGCACGGTCCGGGGGTCGATGCCGGTAATCGGCTCCATGGCTTCGGGGGTATAGGCGGGCAGGTGTGCCGCCAAGGCATCGAAGTTCTCGGTAAAGGCGGCGATGTACTGGCGGTCGGTCAGCCCTTCCTCGACGATGACGTTCATGATCGAATTGAGCAGCGCCACGTCGGCACCGGGCTTGAATTGCAGACCATGGGTCGCGTGGCGGAACATGCCGTTCGCGCGCGGGTCCATAGTGATGAGGGTGCCGCCGCGTTCGGCGAACTGCTTGAAGAAGGTCGCGGCAACGGGATGGTTGCCAACGGGGTTGCAGCCGATGGCGATGGCCACGTCCGCGTTCTCGATCTCGTTGAACGTGGCCGTCACCGCGCCCGAACCGACATTCTCCATCAGCGCGGCGACCGAGGACGCATGGCAGAGCCGCGTACAGTGATCGACGTTGTTATGGCCGAAGGCTTCGCGGATCAGCTTCTGGAACAGGTACGCCTCTTCATTGGAGCATTTGGCCGAGCCGAAGCCCGCCGTGGACGCCCCCGGATTCTCGTCGCGCACCTTCAGCAGACCCTTGGCCGCGAAATCCAGCGCCTCGTCCCATGAGGCTTCGCGGAAATGGGTGAGCGGGTTGGCCGGATCGACGTTCAGCCCCTTGGCCGGAGCATCCTCACGCCGGATCAGCGGCGTGGTGAGACGATGCGGGTGATCGACATAGTCGAACCCGAAGCGGCCTTTCACGCACAACCGCTGCTGGTTCGCGGGACCGTTCGCACCGTCCACGAACTTGATCTTGTCATCCTTGATCTTGAAGGTGAGCTGACAGCCGACGCCACAATAGGGGCAGACCGATTGCACTTCGCGGTCGATGGCTTCCGAGTTCTTCGTATCGGCGATGGTCGCCGGGGTCAGCGCCCCCGTCGGGCAGGCCTGAACGCATTCGCCGCAGGCCACGCAGGAGGATGCGCCCATCGGATCGTCCATGTCGAACACGATCTTCGCATCATGGCCCCGACCCGCCATGCCGATCACGTCGTTGACCTGCACTTCGCGGCAGGCCCGGACGCAGAGATTGCAGTGAATACAGGCATCGAGATTGACGTTCATCGCGACATGGCTGTTGTCGAGCAACGGGATGCGCTTGGCCTCGATGGCCGGATAGCGGCTTTCGGACACCTCGCAGAGATCGGCCATGTTCCAGAAATGCGACGCCGCATCATGGGCGTCCTCGCGGGCTGGCTGATCGGCCAGCAGCATCTCCATCACGCCCTTGCGCGCCTTCTCGGCCCGCGCAGAATCGGTCGTAACCACCATCCCGTCGCGCGGCTGGCGGATGCAGGAGGCAGCCAGCACCCGCTCCCCCTCGATCTCGACCATGCAGGCGCGGCAGTTCCCGTCAGAGCGATACCCCGGCTCATCCGCATGACACAGATGCGGAATCGCCGTCCCGGTGCGCTTGGCCACCTCCCAGATGCTCTCGCCAGTGGCAGCTTTCACTTCCTCACCGTTCAGGGTGAAGGTGATCGTGGGCAGGGTGCTTCCGTCAGCCATGGTCAGGCTCCTGTCGCGGGGATGGCGTTGTGGCTGATCGCCGGATGATCTATACTGGTAGCGTATCTCATGCGGGAGGCGCAGATGGACGACATCAGCACGGGAACAGATAATACCGCTAGATTGATCGAAGATGATGACGGGCAAAGCCTGCGTCTGCCCGAAGGACATCGGCTCGATGCCAAGGAGGTTCGCATCCGGCGCGAAGGTGATGCGCTCGTACTTGAACCTGTCATTGCCGAGAAGAGTGAAGAAACACGGCAGCGGGAATGGGATGAGATTTTCGCCAATCTTGGTGAACCGTTCAGCGACGATATGGTCGAGGCAGCCCTCAACAGGCCCGGTCCGGACGAATACGACCGCCTCGATTGCGATTTGAGACTGAAGGATTGAGCTACCTGCTCGATACGAATGTCGTTATCGCCTTCCAGAAGCGCAATCCCGCAGTCATGGCTGCCATACGCACTCTCCCCGTCGATGAAATCGCGATTTCTTCGATGATCGCCGGACAGGCCCTCGCCCGCGACCTGACGCTCGTGACCCGCAATACGGGAGAGTTCCGGCGGGTCGAGGGCTTGCGGGTTGAGGATTGGGAAGGCTGACATCTCAGGTCTGCGTTCCGTAGCCCGCTTTCGGCGGCTCGGGCGCATCGCTCTCGCATCCGATTTCCGCCCCGAAATGCTTGATCGTCAGCAGGATCGGATTCGGTGCAGCCTGCCCCAACCCGCAGATCGACGCATCGACCATGGTTTCGCACAGGTCGGTCAGCAACTGCGCGTCCC
>ENA-ORXM01002953-ORXM01002953.1-marine-metagenome-genome-assembly--contig:-NODE-2953-length-18141-cov-2.107451_pt1 | contig 18141 bp, 12 predicted proteins | sample MGYA00237867_ERZ511480 | MGnify/ENA primary metagenome ERZ511480 (study PRJEB26309, sample SAMN06266103) | marine metagenome | isolation source: Algal blade | place: United Kingdom:Sidmouth, United...
TTCGAAGCCCAGCTGGACGGGGCCAAAGCCGCCGTCAAACAGGCCGAAGTCGAGCTTGATAATGTTAATGTCCGCGCGCCGTTTTCAGGAATGTGGGAGCGCAATGCCGCGGAAGTCGGCGACTTCCTCGCGCCCGGCCAGCCTTGCGGCCTGCTCGTGGATCTCTCGCCGCTGAAAGTCATTGTCCAGCTGACTGAAACACAGCTCGCCGCGATTACCGCAGGTGACAGCGCGCAGGTAAAACTCGCCACGGGTCAAAATGTGACGGGCAAAATTGATTTCATCGAGGCCAAAGCCGATCCCGCCACCCGCACCTTTCGAACAGAGATCAGCGTGCCTAATAATGATATGAGCCTGAAATCGGGCGTGACAGCTACGGTCACGCTAAATGCGGGAGAAATTCTCGCGCAGCAAATCCCCGCCGCCATTTTAACACTGGACGAGTCCGGCGAAGTTGGCGTGCGCTACCTTGACCCTGATAATATTGTCCGCTTTGCCCGCGTCGCAACGATTGACGAAGAGCCCGGCGGGATTTGGGTCACGGGCCTGCCCGACCAGACGCGCGTCATTGTCGAAGGACAGGATTATGTGTCGGTGGGCAAAGAGGTCAAACCCGAAACCTCAATGGCGCCGTAAGGTTAAGTCATGGCAAAAGAGCAAATGAGCCCCAGCGCAAGCGGCCTCTCCGGTATCGTCGGATTTTCAATCCGCAATTGGCGGATGACCATCGGGCTGATGTTGTTCATGGTTTTTGGCGGCATATTTGCCATGACCAAACTCGCGCTGGATGCTGAGCCTGATATCCCTGTGCCCTTTATCAATGTGCGTGTGGTTCTCCCCGGCGTCTCACCCGAGGACAGTGAGCGCCTACTCGTGCGCCCGATGGAGACGGAACTTAAATCCATTGAAGGGCTGAAGCAGCTTGACGGGGTCGGCGCGAGTAATGTCGCTTATATGATTTTGGAATTTGACTTTCCCTTTGATAAAGACGCCGTCATGGCTGACGTGCTGGAGCAAGTGGACCGCGCCCGCAGTGAGTTCCCCCAAGATGCCCGCGAGCCGATTGTCGAAGAAGTTTCCACGTCCGCCCTGCCCATCATCACCATCAATCTGTGGGGCGACGTTCCCGAACGCGAATTGCAACGCCGCGCCAAGGATATGAAAAAGCGCATTGAGGCCATGCCCGAAGTGCTGGCCGCAGATATTTCCGGTGAGCGCACAGATGTATTGGAGGCCGTGCTCGACCCCGCCAAAGTCGAAAGCCTCGGCATTACATTTGGCGAAATTGCGGGCGCAGTCTCTTCAAATAACAGCCTTATACCGGCAGGCGCGCTGGAATCCGAATCCGGCAAATTTAATGTCAAACTTCCGGGACTAATCAAAGAGCCCGGCGACATGGCCGATGTCATCATCCGCCGCAGCGCAAATGGCTCTGTCGTGCGGCTTGGCGATATTGCCGATGTGCGGCGCGGCTATCGCGATGTGGCAACTTTTGCGCGCTTTAATGGTCGCCCCTCAGTCTCCATCGAGGTCAGCAAACGCCAAGGTCAAAATATCATCGCAACCGAAGATAAGGTCAAAGCCCTCATCGCGGATATTCAAGCGTCCGGTGATTGGCCCCAAACCGTACATGTCTCCTACAGCCTCTCACGCAGCACCCGCATCAAGGATATGGTAAGCGAACTCTTTGCATCATTGGTCAATGCCGTCGTTCTGGTTTTCCTCGTCTGTATCGCCGCACTTGGCTGGCGCTCTGCCGTGTTTGTTGGCTGGGCCGTTCCGGGCAGTTTCCTGATCGCGCTGTTTCTGTTCCTCGTCCAAGGTCAGACGATCAATATGATGATCTTGTTCGGGCTAATTCTTTCCGTGGGCGTCCTCGTCGATAGCGCCATTGTCATCATCGAATATGCCGATCGTAAAATGGATGAAGGTGTCAGCCGCCTTGAATCCTTTAAGCTGGCGGGTGAGCGCATGTTCTGGCCGATCATAAGCTCAACCGCAACAACCCTCGCCGCCTTTATCCCGCTGCTATTCTGGCAAGATATTACGGGCAAATTTATGTCCTATTTCCCCATCACCATGATCTATGTGCTCTCGGCCTCAACACTAATGGCGCTGATATTCCTACCGACACTGGGCGCGAAAATCGGGTTTAAGAAAAAAGCCGTGGTCAATAATAATGCCGCCATGTTGTCGGGCGGCAAAGGCGACCCCAAGCAGCTGGCAGGCTTTACCGGCGGCTATGTGCGCGTTGTTTCGAAACTGATTAAATATCCACTGCTGACCATGATTGGATTATTCATCCTGGCCGCCGGAATTGTTTTATTTTTTATGGCCAGCGTCAAAGGCCCGCCGCCCAAACCTGTCTCATTCTTTACGCAGACGCCGTCTGAGCAGGTCTATATTCTCGCCCGCTCGCGCGGTAACACGACGCCCGCGCAAAGCCTTGCTGTGGGGAAAGAAATCGAGCGCCGCATCGCCGATATTGAAGGTATTGAGAGCGTCTACACAGTTGCAGGCGCGGGCGCAGCCGGCGGCGGCGAAGGCGGCGCGGCGCTGAGCGGCCCGAACAATGTTCCTGCCGATACGTCCGTGCGTGTTTACACGGAGCTTCTCCCCTTTAGCGAGCGCCGCAATGTCGTCGCCATTATGGACGATCTGCGCGAGGCAACGGATGACATCCCCGGCATCTATGTCGAAGTGATTGCCGTCGACCAAGGCCCGCCGATCGGGAAAAATATCGGTGTTCAACTGACAGGGGAAAACCGCGAGGAGCTGATTGCCGCGACCTTAAAGACCCGTATTAAACTCGCCTCTATTGAGGGCATTATCGACGTCGAAGACAGCCTTCCACTGCCCGGCGTAGAATGGGAACTTGATGTCGATCGCGTCGAGGCCGGACGTCTTGGGCTTGATGTCGGACGCATTGGCGCCGCCGTGCAATTTGTCACAGAAGGTGCGCTTGTGGGGCAATATCGTCCACTCGACGCCGAAGAGGAAGTCGATATCCGAATCCGCTACCCCGAAGATCAGCGTGATTTGGCCAGCCTTGAAACATTGCGCATTCAAACCCCGCAAGGTGCCCTTCCCCTGTCGGCTGTCGTGAAAACCGTCGCGCGTCCGCGCCTTGATAAAATTGAGCGTCGCGATCTGGAATCTTATTATTTGGTTCAAGCCAATACGGCAAAAGGCTTTGCGACGAATATTCAACAGCAAGAGCTGCGCGACTGGCTATTAGAGGATGGCGTCTTGCCAAGCTCCGTGAATTTTAAATTTCTCGGTCAAGCTGAAGAGAACGCCGCCGCTGCTGCCTTTGGCCAAGCGGCAATGGTGGCGATACTTTTGATGATGAGCGTTATTTTGCTGCTGCAATTCAATAGTTTCTATCACGTCTTCCTGACGCTCATGGCGGTGATTTTATCCGTCTTTGGCGTGCTTTTGGGACTGGCTTTCTATCCCTTTATTTCCATGATTCTGACCATGACGGGCGTCATCGCTCTCGCCGGGATTGTGGTGAATAATAATATCGTCCTTATTGATACCTATCAGCGCCTCCGCCTGAACGGCTTTAGCGCCGTAGACGCCGCGACCCGCACAGCTGCGCAGCGCTTGCGCCCCGTTATCCTCACGACGCTGACCACCGTCGTCGGCCTCATGCCGCTTATCCTTGGGTGGCAAGCCAATATCTTTACGGGCATTCTGTCTTTTGAGGGCTCAGCAACATCAGAGATTTGGGCGCCGATTTCTTACGTCATTGCCTGCGGGCTTGGCTTTGCAACGATCCTGACACTCGTCGTTACGCCAGTCTTGCTCGCCGCGCCATTCGTTATACGCGAGCGTCTTCGGAAGTATGGATTATGGTTTCACGCCAAAGCGGCGGACAGTCATGAAGAGGCTGAGAAAGCTCTGATTTAATTATCTTCAATTTTGTCATCCGCAATTTCACGTTCTTCCAGCTGCGGAGCGGTCTCACTGCCTTCGTCCTCTTGAATCGCTTGTCCAAATCTTTGCGCCTGCGCGCCATAAACCGCTGTATATTGCCGGCCGCCGCCCGGAATATCGTACCTATACTCCCACATGTAAGCCGAGGTCACAAAATTCGGTGCGGAGCTCTGTAATTTATCCTTGGGATCATCGCGATTAAACACGATCGCCATACGGTCAAGTGTCACGGGCGGCGATTCAGGTAAAGTCGTATTGCTTAAAGCCGCTCCTAATACTGTTGATTGAAAGGCCGGCAATCTGGGCGCGAGGCCAATACGGTGTATCTCAATTGGATATGTTCCTACGGGCAAGGTCCAGCCGGCGATAACAAACCAGCTTCCGCCCTCGCCCAGCCCGGTCTCGCCAATCGCTTCGCCATTTACGTAAATCCGAATCCGCCCCCGCAGCGCCGCGCGCCCTGAAAAAATTACGCTTCCATTATCGTCATAATCAATACTGTAAAGCGCAAGCCCTTGGGGCGTTATCAGCGGCTCAAGAGGATCGGCCATTATGATACTCGCCGCGCCCGGGCGCGACACAATCACGGCTTGCTGATAGGGCCCCGCTCCGGTCTCAGGGCGTTTGCGCAAAATGGTGATACGCTCCGGCGAGATCGTTTCAACTTCATCCGGCAATAATGTAATGAGCCCAAAACTCTCCACTGAGGTTTGCTGCTCTAAAGGCGGTAAGTTTACCTCGGCCTCCCAATTTACATCATCGCCGTTTTCATTATCCGCTTTGGCCTGCGCCACAACTTGCCGATCTCGGGTCGATACCACAATGACCTGCGAGTCTGACGGCGCAAGTCCCTCAAGCGTTACGACTGCGCCATTCGTTGAGACATCCACAATCTGCGCCGGGGCATAAAGCGCCTCTCTCGGCGCAGATATATCCGCCGCCGTTTCAGGCGGAAGGCCGCGCGTGCAGCCTGCCATCACACCGGAGGCCGCCAACAGGCAGAATGTCAGCCGGCTGAGCTTTATGCATTTGGACGTCATATTCGGCCTTGCCAAATCAGAGTTTATCGCAGCACAGTGCCGCTCGACAGATTAAATTTCAAGGCCTGAATATGACCGACCCAAAAGCTCCGACCCCGCAAAGCCTCTGCGTTTTTTGTGGGTCTTCAAGCGCCGTAGATCAGCATTATCTGGATTTGGCGCGCGAAACAGGAACCGCAATTGGAAAATCAGACTACCGCCTCGTTTATGGCGGAGGAGGCGTAGGCCTAATGGGGGCCTGCGCCAAAGCGGCCTTCGAGGCCGGCGGGGATGTTCTGGGCATCATCCCGGAATTTTTGCAATCGCGCGAAGTTCTTTATGAAGATGTACCTCACGAAGTTGTCCCCGACATGCATACGCGCAAAGCTAAAATGTACGACGCTTCGGACGCCTTTATCGTTCTGCCCGGCGGTGTTGGCACATTGGAAGAAGCCGTTGAAGTCATAAGCTGGCTTCGCATGGGACTGCATGCCAAGCCGGTCATCTTTTTAGATCGCGATGATTATTACGCGCCGCTTTTATCGCTTATCCGTCATACAAGTGACGCGAAGTTTACGCCCGACTGGCTCAATGATTTTCTGTATGAGGCAGACACGGCGGAGCAAGCTATCAAATTAGCGCAAGACAATATTGGCAAACATCACGTGCCGCAATTATTCCACCAGCCCGAGATTAGGGATGTTGGGCTCCCGCCAAAAGCGTAGCGCAAATCGCTTCAAGCCCGGTTTTGTCTGCGGTATCAAATGTAGAGAACTTCGTGCTGTCGACATCCAGCACAGCCATAAGCTCGCGGGATGCGTCAAAAACGGGAACAACAATCTCCGAATTTGTAGCGCTATCGCAGGCAATATGACCTTCAAATTCGTGAACATTATCGACAATAATTGTCTGACCTGTGCGCGCCGCTGCGCCGCAAACGCCGCGCGCAAAATCAATACGCAAGCATCCCAATGTACCCATATATGGTCCAACAACCAGCTGCTCTTTTCGGTTGGGATCAACTAGGTAGAATCCCGTCCAAAAAAAATCTTCAAAAGCCTGACTGAGCAGGCAAGCCGCTGTTGCGTAACGCGCCGTGCGGGTGGGCTCGCCTTCAATTACAGCAGCGATTTCTTGCTTCAGGCGGGCATATTTTTCTGATTTAGATTCCATGTCCATCATATAAAGGCTAAAGAATATTATGCAATTCGATTAGGCCCACTCAGCAGCTTTTCGTCCGGCGGCGTCACCGCTTTTCCACGCAGACTCAACGCGCCCCCCCAGACATCCATCGCCCGCAATGATGAGTTTGCGCGCGGGCTCAGTATACATATCTGAGCCTAAGGCGGCTGCGACATTAGCATATAGCCAGCGATGCAGGGACAACACCTCTGCATCCGTAACATCAATACCCGTCGCGGCTCTAAACGCCGTTATCATTTGCGCCTGAACCCAGTCTCTGTCAGCGTCTTTATGCGTCTCCGCCCACTCATTACGACTTTGAATAACCAAGGTTGTATAGTCGATGTCCCGGCCCGGCTTCGAGCTATTGACTGTCGCCCATCCGATAATCTCGTTGTCCGGCCGTATGGCCTCCCACGGACCGGACCAGATTTCCGACAATCCGGCCATCAATGTGAAGTTAGCGATATGCGAGACAGTCTTTATTCCCGCCGCCGCATCGCGGCCCAAAATTGCCCGGGCCTGCTCCGCTGGAATTGTGACAATCAGCCCGTCAAACTCCCCCAGTGACGCCCCCGCATCATCGGTTAAGGTCCAATGACCGTCATCAAAGCGAGCCGACCCGACGCGGGTTCCAAGCTTCACATTTAAATCTTTGGCCATGGCCTTGCAAAGGCTATTCATACGCGGCGTCGCGACATATTTTTTACGCTCTTCTTCCGGCAAGCCATCAGGGATCCAAGGCGTAACGATATCGTCTTGAATATAGGGATGTAAGAAGGTGCTGAATTCTTGCGTTTTTACGGTGAAATATTGTGCGCCGTGATCAAATTCATAGTCCCCATTATAACGCGTCGACATGCGTCCGCTTACGCCCCGAGATTTCTCAAATATCGTTACATTTGCCTGTGAATGTAGCAATTGGGCTGCGCGAAGACCGGATATACCTGCGCCAATGATAGCTATAGATGTCATGCTGTGCATACGCGCGCGAATGACATATCGTTCACCGTAAAACAAAAATTTGACATGCTATTTCATTCATGGTGACACGGCAGCCAGCCTGTTATTATTCAAAGGATCACCACCCGTGAAACGCCGCTCTATCGAAACTCTCCATTCTGACCTTACAGCGCAGCTGACCGCGCATACGAAGCGCATTGATAGCGACCCGCAGGCGAATGAAATTAAGCTGCTGGCCTATGATATTTCCCGCGACGTCGAGCAGCGCGAAATCGCCTTTCGCGATATCGAAGCTTTGGTCAAAACCCTCTCTGATAAAGGCGCGATTGCGCGCGCGAAGCGCCTTGCCGCGCGCAGCGGCGCGGATGATTTAAAAGCGCAAAAAGCCGCTCTGGTAAAACTCGCAAAAGCTAAAACCAAGCTGGGCTATGACGCCTTTAAAGACTGGGCAGAAAATCCCGGTCTCGGCATTGTTCTCACCGCTCATCCAACCTTTTCGCTTTCGCGTGATATTCGAAATTGTCTTGGAGACATGGCCAGCACGAAGAACAAAACCGAAGAAAAAAAGCTGGAAGAGCATCTTAAAACTCTGCCCTATTTGCCGACGCGCGCGCCAACACTTCAAGAGGAGCATGTTGACACCCAGGACGCAATTGAGCGCATTCAAAATGCCCTACAAGACGTCCACCATGATGTCATTGAAATTGCCCGTGCGGCCTTTCCGGATAATTGGGCGCGCATCACGCCGCGCCTTGCGACGGTCTATAGCTGGGTTGGATATGACATTGACGGACGCACCGATATTAGCTGGGGCGATGCAATCCGCCTGCGTCTTGAGGAAAAAAGTAAGCAGCTGACGCGCTATCATCTCTACGCTCAAAACGTACTGAACACTCCGGACGGCGTCCCCAAGGGCAGCGAAGCAAAATTAGAGAAGCTCGTTGACCAGCTTGCCAATGCCAAAGCCAGCGCCGAGCGCGATTTGACCATATTTGGTGAGGACTTGACTAATACGGATAACCTCATTGCGGCGGCTAATAATTTGACCCGTAAATCCCCGCGCCGCATGCTCTCGCTCTCCGGCGCAATTGAACAAGTTGACGCCATTGTCAAAGCCTCAGACCGCGCAGAATTTTGCATGAAGATGCTCGTCCTGCAAAGCGATATGATCAATTACGGCCTCGGCACATCGCGCATACACTTCCGCCTTAATGCCCGCCACGTCATGAGCGGCGTTAAAGCCGTCTTTGGCATTAGCGAGTCCACATCAGATAATCGCACGCTGCTTATGCGCGCGTCCAAGCTGACCAAAAATGTCAAGCCGCAGCCCGTAAATTTTGCCTCCCTCGCGCTTGAAAAAAGCACGGCCCATCAGCAAATGATCCTAACGGCGCAAATCCATAAATATATCGATGCCGACACGCCAATCCGCCTGCTGATTGCGGAATGCGAAGACAGCCTGACCCCGCTCGGCATGCTCTATCTGGCGCGGCGCTATGGCCTGGATAAGCACATGGATATCTCGCCGCTCTTTGAGACAGCGGACGCGCTCAATAATGGCGGACGCATTATTGATAAAATGCTCGGCAACAAAGTGTATCGCAATTACATCGAAGAGCGCGGATGCTTTGCCATCCAAACCGGCTTTTCAGATGCAGGGCGTTTCATGGGGCAAATCCCAGCTACGCTGGCCATTGAGCGTCTGCAATCGCATTTCGCGGCTGCGCTCATCCGCCATAAGGTCAAAGACGTCACCGCGATTGTTTTCAATACGCATGGTGAAGGCAATGGGCGCGGCGGCCATCCGGGCAATATCAAAGAGCGCGTCGATTACGCCATGAGCCCGTGGGCGGTAGACCGCTTCACCCGCGCCGATATTCACCTGACCCACGAGACCAGTTTCCAAGGCGGTGACGGCTTTATGTGGTTTCAAACGCCTACACTGGCAGCGGCAACCGTATCGCAACTCATTACAACCCGCGCGCAGGACACATCCGATGTCGGCGAGGATCCATTTTATACTGAAAATGATTTCAGTTGGGATATTTATCGCACGCTTTCATCCCAGCAAGACAGCCTTTATCACGACCCGGACTATGTTAGCCTGCTTGGCGGTTTTGGACAGAACCTGCTTATCCCGACCGGCTCACGCGCAGCCAAGCGCGCCAAGGCCGGCGGTGATATGTTTGATCCGCGCCAGCTGCGCGCCATTCCCCATAATGCCATCTTGCAGCAAATGGGCGTGCCCGCGAATATTTTCTACGGACTGGGGCGCGGCGCAGCGATTGATCCTGAAAAATTTGTCGATCTGTTTAAAACCAGCGCCCGCGCGCGGTCCATATTCTCGCTCGCCATTCAGTCCATGAAACGCGCCAATATCTCAATCTTGACGGGCTATGCCCGCCTCTTTGATCCGGCTTTCTGGATCAGCCGCGCCCTGTCCGGCAATGAGCCGCTACTTGCGCGCAGCAGTCTGATTGTCGCCGACACGCTTGCCACAGCTGAGTGGACAACACGCCTGGGCAACCTTGGCAATCGCTTGCGTATGGATGTTCATGACAGCGTTAAATATCTTGGAGAAGGCGCAAAAGTGGCCGGATGGGACGGCGAATTTACGGAAAGCGAAGAGCTAAAAATCCTTCATGCCCTGCGTCTTGCCGTCGTGATGAAAATGCTAATTATCGCGACTGAGCTTCCGGCCCACGGCGAAGAAGATACAGCGCAGCTTAACGTGCTTCAAAAACTCCAGACCTTCCAGATTGACAGTATTCTAGCCGACTTAAAAGTGCGCTATCCTGCTGTTCAAAAGGGCCTAGCTTGGACGGAAGAGCTGACCGAGAAAACCGACGCCCCCGTCGCGCCTCCCGGCGGCTTTCCGCATATCTCTGAGACAATCATTAAACCGCTAGAGCGCGCCAGCCAGCTTGTTCGCCAGATCACGATTGCGATTACGCATGAATTTGATGCTTATGGGTAGCAACAGTTCGTCATACCGACGCGAGCTTGCTCGCCCGGTATCCATGTCTTGATCTCGAATTGTAATGTAGGCTTTAGCATTCAAGGAAATATCTAGGCATGGATTCCAGCCGCGCTACGCGCGGGTTGGAATGACGGGCTGAGATTAGGTCCCCGTCTCCAGCCCCCTATCCGTTCCCATCACCTTATCCCAGAACCGAAAGTAAAGACCATAATTGCCTTTGAATTTCGTGTGGTGAAGATTGTGATGACTGGCTGTGATCATGACTTTGCCAAACCATCCCTCAATCCAGCGCTTGGGATAAATCTCCCATCCGGCGTGATTAAAGACGGCGTTCATCGTCATAATCGTCAGCAGGAATAAAACCGCACCGACATGGATGGGAATGAACAGCGCCAGCGCAGGCAAGAACCATGCACTAATTAGCGCCTCTAACGGATCAAATGAAAAACTGGCCCAGGGCGTCGGCTGCTTAGAGCGGTGATGTCCGGCGTGGGTCGCGCGGTAAAAGCGCGGATGATGCATGACGCGGTGCGTCCAATAGAAATAAGTGTCATGGGCAAAGAGATACAGACCCGCCGAAAAGAGCAGATAGGCCCATCCGTCAAATCCTGTAATTGGCCCGCTATAGATTGCTGTGCCGCCTGTTTTCCACATTTCAAGAAGCAAGGCCCCGGGCGCGGCATAGATAAAACTACTGATCAGCGAGAGTTTGATTTCGTGACGTATAACTTTGCGCGTCGGGATCATCTTGGTCAGGCGGCGCGCTTTAACTTTATTCTCATCGCACAGCCAAAGCGCCCAATGCATCGCGCCTGCAATGACCACATAGCGCGCCATAATAATCACGACGAGGGCGATATAAGTAATCAAGGTCTGTATGGGGTCTATGGACAACATAGCGTCTCTATAACCACATGAGAGCGTTTTAAGAACAGGCGATTAGTCGCGCGGCAGATAGGGCCGAAGCGCCATCCCCCACGCGGCATATCCCGCATCGGTCAAATGAACACCGTCATTGGTAAAATCCTCACGCAGAACATCAGGTGACGGTCCCATAACCGGCGTCAGGTCAATATATGTAACGCGGCCTTTAAAGTCTTTATGCGTTGTAAGCTTTTGCAAAGCGGCATTTAGCGAAACAACCGATTTATCCCATTGTCCATTACGTTGCAAAACGCTTTGCAGATAGATTTCCGCGTCAGGCCATTGCTCAGCATAGCTTTGAAGGGACGTCTTTAGAGGCGGCAAAATCTGATCCGGCGTGCGGTCATAGGATAAATCATTCGTTCCGATCATCACAAAAACCACTTTAGGATCTTCTCTCAAAATTTGCGGGCTGCGGGCAAGAACGCCCTCGGTTACGTCCCATCCTACGCCGTGATTAGCGACCGGGCCATCATAAGGAAAACTCTGCCACATCCAGCCTTCGGTAATGCTGTCCCCAATCAGCAATATACCGCCGGGCTTTGGACCAACTTCCTCAATCTCTGCGACGCGCTTCTTAAAATGGATCTGCCCATCTTCATACATCCAAGACGAAGGCGCGATTATCTGCGCGCTGCGCTCGATCGCCGGGACATCCGCAGGAGTTATTTGTGCGGCTTCAGGTGAGCAAGCCGCAAAACAGGCTGCAATAAGGCTAAGAGAGATGGAATAGCGCAGCATGATAGGCTCCTGTGACATAGAAATATGGCACCCGCGATGATCGCGGATGCCAAAGGTTAAATCAAAATGTTCGGCAGGACTAGCCGACCATATCTTCGAGTTCCATACCCTTCGTTTCGCGCACCGCTTTGGCAACGAATAAAATGGAAAGGAAAGCAAAGCCTGAATAGATAAAGAACGAAATAGACAGACCTAAATTTGCCAGCATCCAAGGGAATGACAATGTGACAAGGAAGTTTGCGAGCCACTGTGACAAACCCGCAACAGCCAAAGCTGAACCGCGAATTTGGTTCGGGAACATCTCACCAAGCAAGACCCACATAACCGGACCCCACGTCATATTAAAGAAGAACACATAGGCCATCGCCGCATAGAGTGACGTACGGCCCATCGCAGGTTCAAGAACAAGATTGCCATCGACCAGATTGCCCGTTCCAAAAGCCCAAGCGACCACGGCAAGCATGATGGCCATGCCAATTGAACCGATAAGCAAGAAGGGTTTGCGGCCAAATTTATCAATCAAGAAGACTGTCAGACCTGTCGCAAATATTGACATCACGCCCATAAAGACATTCTGCTTTAGCGCGTCAGCTTCGGTAAAGCCTGCGGCCTCCCACATCACTGCCCCGTAATAGAAAATAACATTGATACCAACAAGCTGCTGAAAAACAGCTAGGCCAATACCCACCCAAACGATGGGACGAAGTTTACCCTTGAGAAATATATCCGATAAGCGGGGTTTATGATCTGAGGCAAGTGAGGCTTTGATTTCGCCAACTTTCTTTTCAGCAACGTCACTACCAAATAATTTTGTCAGCGTTTTACGCGCGCCGGCTTCATCATCCTTCACCATAGAAAAGCGAGGGCTTTTCGGGATAAATAATAAGAGTAAGAAGAATAATGCTGCGGGAGCAATTTCAACCCAAAACATCCAGCGCCATGTTTCACTGCCCCGGAAGTCGGCGGTTGCGCCGCCGGATGTGTTCGCAAGATAATAATTGGAGAAAAAAGCCGCCGTAAGACCCACAACAATTGCGATCTGCTGGAGCGAGGCCAGACCGCCGCGATATTTCGCAGGGGCAATCTCAGAGATATAAGCTGGCGCCATAACAGAAGCTGCGCCGACAGCAAGGCCGCCCAATATACGGTAAAGGATAAATTCAAATGATCCCCCCGCAATACCTGAGCCCCAAGCACTAATAAGGAAAAACGCCGCAGCGACCATCATCATATTACGGCGTCCGAACCGGTCAGAGAGCCAACTTGCTGAGAATGCACCAACCGCGCAACCCAGAAGCATGGACGCTACATTGAATCCACTTGCGAAATTTGTCGCCCCAAATGCGGCGTCGAGCCCCTTGACCGTGCCGTTGATTACGCCACTATCAAATCCAAATAGAAATCCGCCAAGTGTCGCCACCAAGCAGATTAGAATGATAAACCCGAAACTTCCGCCGGATTTTTCCGTGATATTATTGTCCATAAGACTCCCCTAGATGTGCTGCGCTTTTTCGCGCTCTTGTCTTCGTCCTAGTCTAAACTTTCCAATAGCACAAATTATTTATGACAGCGCTGTCAAGTTTTTTGGGCCTCCTCACGCCGCGTCGCGTGGGAGGCACGCAGGATAATGCGATGCGGCATAACCTCATGCTTTGGGCTCGCCTGCCCGTCCCGAATCCGGTCCAGCAGCAAGGCTGCGGCGCGCGCGGCCATATCTTTGAGCGGCTGGCGCACTGTTGTAAGCGGCGGGCTTATGACGCTCGCGACGGCAACGTCATCATATCCGACAATTGTAAGCTCGCCCGGCACGGCGATGCCGCGTTTATAGCTCTCCGCAATTGCCCCTGCGGCCATATCATCATTACTCGCAAATATAGCCGTTGGCGGACGGAGTAGTGAGAGAAGCCGCGCCGCGCAGCTCTGCCCCGTTTCATAAGAAAAGGCGCCTTCGACGGCCAAAGCCTTGTCATATTCAAGTCCGGCATCGGTAAGCGCCAGACGATATCCTGCCAAGCGATTGCGGCTTACCCCAAAATCATTTGGGCCCGTGATAAGGCCAATGCGTGTATGCCCGAGCCCAATAAGTTTTTCGGACATTTCCCGCGCCGCTTCGCGATCATCAATAGTGACGCTGGGCGCGACATCATTATTTGATTCCGGCGCGATACGTACAAAGGGTATCTTATGGCTAACCAGTATGGCGATCATATCCGGATCATCGGATAGCGGCGGAATTAAAATCACGCCTGCCATATCGCCGCGCGCAATCATGTCATCCAGTCCGCCGGGCCGGGCACGGAAATCTTCGACAACCAGATGAAACCCGTTGCGGCTACACCACTCCATCGCGCCGATTTGGATATTATCAATATAAGAGCGGCTGGGGTTAGAGATAATCAATGCGATCAAATTTGAGCCCCGGCGGCGAAGGTTCCGCGCAGATGTGTTGAGCTTAAAGTTAAGCTCCTTAGCGGCGATTTGGACTTTCTCGCGCGTTTGATCACGCACGCCTGCCTCGCCGTTCAGCACGCGGCTTACGGTTTTAAAAGACACACCCGCCGCATTGGCGACATCAATTATCGTCGCGCTCATGATAATTCCGGGCCTGTCATAACTGATTTAATAAGGCGAATTGACAACGTTGTCAATTTGAGACAGTTTATGAAAAACTATAAATTATAGGGGTTCATTATGACACTACGCCATTCACTTAAATTGACCTGCGCAAGTCTCGCCTTGGGCGCTGCGCTCGCCCTCTCCGCTTGCAGCGCGCCGCACAGTCATACCGAATCAAATGCTGAGGCGCCGCGTCAAGTCGAGATGATGAGCGCGCCCTGGCAAGACGATACCCGCATTGACGATATGATTGCCAAAATGACGCTGGATGAAAAACTTGCCCAGCTGAGTTGCGTATGGTTTGGCAAAGCCGATATTTATAATTCCGATGGCAGTTTCAACCCTGAGAAAATGAAGGAGAAATTTCCGCACGGCATAGGCTGTTTCGCCCGCCCGCAAGACACGATCGGCATGGAAGGCCCCAGCGAACGCAAAGATGTCAACGACTCAACCGTCGTGCGCCGCATGAGCGCCCGCTCGCCCGCCGATACGGTCGCGCTGGTCAATGAAATTCAAAAATGGCACATCGAAAATACCCGCATGGGCATTCCGACGCTGTTTCACGAGGAAGGCCTGCACGGTTTCCAAGGCAAAGACGCAACATCCTTCCCGCAATCCATCGCGCTGGCTGCCACCTTTGACACAGACCTCGCCGAGCGCGCCTACAGCATCACCGCCCGCGAAATTCGCATTCGCGGCGTGCATCATGTTCTCTCCCCCGTCGTCGATGTCGCGCTTGATCCGCGCTGGGGCCGGATTGAGGAAACCTTTGGCGAGGACCCTTATTTGGTCTCGCAAATGGGATTGGCCGCCGTACAGGGCTTTCAAGGCACAGAAGATTATTTGGCCGATGACAAAGTCCTAACCACGCTAAAACATATGACCGGCCACGGCATGCCCGAGGCCGGTATGAATGTCGGCCCGGCCGCTGTGTCCGAACGGATGCTGTATGAAATTTTCTTCCCGCCCTTTGAAGTCGCTGTGCGCGAAGGCAAAGCGGCCTCTGTCATGGCCAGTTATAATGAGCTGAATGGCATCCCGTCCCACGCAAATGGCTGGCTGCTCAATACGGTTTTGCGCGGCGAGTGGGGATTTAACGGCGCAGTTGTCGCCGACTATTTCGCCATTAACGAGCTGGAACGCCGCCACAGCGTTGCCACCGATATTGCCCATGCTGGCGAGCTTGCTCTGCGCGCCGGCGTGGATTTAGAGCTTCCCGACGGAGTGGCCTATTACGAGCTTAAGCCCAAGGTTGAGAGCGGCGAAATCCCTATGGAGGTTGTCGATACCGCCCTTCGCCGGGTTCTGGAAATGAAAGTGCGCGGACGCGTGTTTGAAACGCCTTATGCCGATGGCCCCGCCGCCGAAGCTCTAACCGGGAATGAAGAGGCGCGCGCCGTAGCGCTGGAAGCCGCCATCAAAGCTCCCGTCTTGCTCAAGAACAAAGACAATATCCTGCCGCTTAACGCGGATGATTACACAACCATCGCAATCATTGGCCCCAATAGTGACGTCACTGTCCTTGGGGGATATTCTGATGAGCCGCGCCAAACCGTGTCTATTCTGGATGGCATGACCGCAAAACTTGGCGAGGACAAAATCATTTGGTCAAAAGGCGTAACCCTGACGGATAATCGCAGCTGGTGGGATGATGAGGTCAATCTGATTGATCCGGATAAAAACCGCAGCGATATTTTTGAAGCGGTGGCCAAAGCCAAAAATGCTGACATCATCATCGTGGCCATTGGCGGCGATGAGAGCACATCGCGCGAAGCCTGGTCGGAAACCCATATGGGGGACCGCAATGACATCACCTTGATCGGACAACAAAAAGAACTCGTCGATGCGCTTGCTGAAACCGGCAAGCCAATGATCGGCGTGGTCATATCCGGCCGTCCGCTGAGCCTCGCCAATGTCGAAGATCATTTTGACGGCATTCTTTATGGCTGGCTGCTGGGTCAGGAAACCGGAACGGCGGTTGCGGATCTGCTCTTTGGAGATGCCGTGCCGTCCGGTAAAATGCCGGTCACTGTTCCGCGTAGCGTCGGGCAAATCCCAGCCTATTATTATCACAAGCCAACCGCACGCCGAGGCTATGCCTTTGGCGATGTTAGCCCGCTATATGCCTTTGGTCACGGCCTGTCCTACACCACATTCGAGCTCTCCGAGCCGACCTTATCAACGGCCAGCATCGGCGTAGATGGCAAGAGCAGTGTTTCCGTAGAGGTCACAAATACCGGCGATTACGCCGCCGATGAAATCGTGCAGCTTTATATTCGCGACACGGTCAGCAGCGTCACGCGCCCAGTCAAAGAGCTAAAAGGTTTTGAGCGCGTCACCTTAGAGCCGGGCGAGACGCAAACCGTCACCTTACCGATCACGAACCGCGCCCTCGCCTTTTATGACATCAATATGGACTTGCTCGTCGAGCCGGGGACATTCGAAATCATGGTCGGCAATAGTTCAGTCAATACGAAATCTGTCACACTGACGGTTGAGTAGTCCATGTATCTCGGCATTGATATTGGGACATCCGGCGTAAAGGCCGTATTGGTTGATGACGCGCAAACCGTCATCGACCAAGCCAGCGCGCCGCTTGCTGTGTCTCGGCCCAAACCGCTCTGGTCAGAGCAGGACCCGGCGCAGTGGTGGCGGGCCACCGATGAAGCCGTGCAAAAACTCGACAGCCGCGCGCGGCGCGCCGTCAAAGCCATTGGCCTGTCCGGGCAAATGCACGGCGCGACATGCCTTGATAAATCCGGCGACATTATCCGCCCCGCTATTTTATGGAATGACGGACGCAGCGCGGATCGTTGCGCGCAGATGATGGCGGATATGCCCGCATTGACGGATATCTCCGGCAACCTCGCCATGCCGGGTTTCACCGCGCCCAAACTTCATTGGATGCGCGAGCATGAACCGGAGAATTTCGCGCAGATCGACAAAGTCCTGCTGCCCAAAGATTATGTGCGCTATCTGATGTGCGGTGAATTTGCGTCGGATATGTCGGACAGCGCCGGCACGCTGTGGATGGATGTTGAGGCCCGCACATGGAGCGACTCAATTCTGGCGCTAACCGGCCTTACGCGCGACCACATGCCAAAATTATATGAGGGCTCTGAGGCCACAGGGCAGCTCTCTGCCAAGATCGCAGAGGATTGGGGCATGCCGCGCGTCCCCATTGCCGCAGGCGGCGGAGATAATGCCGCCGGCGCGGTTGGCGCGGGCGTCGTTAAGCCCGGCGAAGGCTTTATCTCGCTTGGCACGAGCGGCGTAGTCTTTCTGGCTGATGATCAATATCGCCCCAACACCGGCGGCGCGGTGCATACATTCTGCCATGCCCTGCCCGGTCTATGGCACCAAATGAGTGTGATCCTTGCCGCAGCCAGCGCGGTCGATTTCGTCGCCCGCATTGCAGGATTTGATAACGAAGCCGCGCTTTATGAGCAAACAGCAGATGCCAAAACGCCATGCTCAGCGGCTGGCTTAGAAAGGCGTTGAAGTTTGAACCTGCCTCAACTGCGCTAAGTCCGGCCAGTCCGCCACTAAGCGCCTTGAGCAAATAGGCAATACTCCAGCCCGCGATGACACTGTAAAAACTCAGTACGAGGAACAGCGCGAGAAGACCCATCCAGCCGACAAGCGACCAGAGCGAACTGTGCCCTCCGTTTAAAGCCAGGGTTCGCATCGCTTCGGGCGCACTCTTTCCGGCACGCCGACCGATAATCATTTCAGACAGCATAATCGGCGTAGCGATTAGGATTATGGCGAGCA
>ENA-ORXM01002955-ORXM01002955.1-marine-metagenome-genome-assembly--contig:-NODE-2955-length-18129-cov-4.180035_pt1 | contig 18129 bp, 17 predicted proteins | sample MGYA00237867_ERZ511480 | MGnify/ENA primary metagenome ERZ511480 (study PRJEB26309, sample SAMN06266103) | marine metagenome | isolation source: Algal blade | place: United Kingdom:Sidmouth, United...
GGACTGGGTGACAACGCCGTGGTAGTTCTCGGCAGTCGCCTGGATCACGATGAACCCCGAGGGCACCTCGTCGTCGCAGGCATCCCGCAGCCGGAGGTTGCCCGACGTCGTTCGGCTCGACTGCGTCTTCTCCCCCACCGCGGCTTCCCGCTTGCTGATCTCGTAGACCTCGAGCGTTCCGATCTTGCTGGCGATTCCGCTGGAAGCGCCGCAGGCAAATGTGTTCTCGCCCGAGATGATGATGCTCCTGACGCCGCCGCCGTCATGACCACCCACTCCGAAACCTCGACAGGAGCACTGCACGATATTAAAGCGTTAAGCGAAGTTGTGCATGAAACCTTGCCCGATGCGCTCTTTTTGGTTGACTGTGTCACAAGTCTATCTGCAACGGAACTGCGGCCTAAAGACTGGGGCCTGGACGGTATGTTCTCGGGTTCGCAAAAGGGGCTTATGCTGCCACCTGGTTTGGGCTTTGCCTGGTTGTCTGAGCGGGCTTGGGCGAGAAGTGAAGGATTGACGCCGAGTTTTTATCTGGACTTACGCAAAGAACGCAGGAGGCAGCAAGAAGGCCAAACGGCCTATACTCCTGCGGTTAATTTGATTTACGGCCTCGAGACCGCCCTGAATATGCTTTTAGAAGAGGGACTTGCAAACGTATGGCAACGGCGCGAACGTAACAATCATGCCCTCATCAAAGGTGCCGAGGCCCTGGGTTGCCGCGCCTACGCCGAGCGCTCCAGCCCTGCTGTTGCCGCACTCTACGCGCCAGAAGGCATAGACGCCCCCGCTATTGTCAAAGGCTTCGCCGGGCGCGGGGCAAGAATCGCAGGGGGGCAAGACCATGCGAAGAGCGTGATGCTACGCCCCTCAGTTTTGGGCTATGCGGATAGCTATGATGTGATTACTGTAGTCGCTATCTTTGAGGATGTTTTACGTGGGCTAGGACAAGCTATTGCTCATGGACAAGGGGTAAGTGCTACGCTGCAAGCTTTAAACGAAGTCTAAGATGGGCAAGCTTTTTCTGATTCGCCACGCTAAAACAAAAGTTGACCCAAACGTTGATTCAAAACTGTGGAAGCTCGAGCCCAGTGCTCAAACTGCTTGTCATACTTTAGCCGAGAAACTCGAAGTTGAAGGACTAAACCGCATTGTCACCAGTGAAGAATTTAAGGCAGAAGAAACAGGACGACTTATCGCTGAGCCGTTGAGCATCTCCTGTCAGAGCGCCCCAAACCTACATGAGCATGAGCGAACAGGCGTGCCGTTTCTGGGTGAGGAGGCTTGGCTAAAAACTGTGACATCTTTCTTTGAAAATCAAGACGAGCTTGTGTTCGGAACGGAAACGGCAACTCAGGCGAGAGAAAGATTTGATAGGGCTGTAAGAAGTGTTTTGAAACGCTATTCAAACGAAACCCTAGCGATTTGCAGTCACGGCACCGTCATGTCTCTGTTTATCGCGCACTACAACCCTGTAGATGTCCTCGAGTTCTGGCAAACCCTCAAAATGCCCGACGTTGTTGCACTCTCAGGGAAAACGTTCGAACTAACCGAGTATTAGGGGCTCGAGTTGTGTTCGTAAGACCGCGTCTAGCCGCTCGAAGGGTTGATAACCGCTACTGAGTAAACGCAAATTTTCACCTTGTTGCAACACAGTACTGGGAAAGCCGTTAATACCCCAACCGCGTGAGGTTGCAAAGTCGTTATAGGTTTCCTCTTTTACCGGGTCTGACAGCATGAGGTTGAGAAAAGCTGTACTGTCCAGACCGTAAGGCTCTAACAGGTCGGGGTAAACCTCTACACTCGTAATATCGAGAGCGTCCGCGTAAAAAGCCTCTTGCAGACGTTTGAAGAAGCCAAAGCTATGCTCGGGCGCAAGCTGGCGCATGGCGACAACGGCTCTGGCAGGCAGTTCTGTGTCATAAGTCCAGTTCTCGCGCTCGAGGCTTGCAAAGTTAAAGCTTTGCCCAGACGCTTTGGCGACTTCCTCCCAGTGATGTTTTAGATAGGGGCGCAGGGTGTCGTCCAGCGGCGCGGCGGCCTCACCGGGGCGCAAGCCGCCCAGGACGATAGTCAGTTCTAAGGTCGGATAAGCTTTAACGAGTTTGTCTAATTCGGGCGCAAAGCCCCAGCACCACGAGCACATGGGGTCGCCAACATAGATAAGTTTCTGCATAGAGTTAGCTTACCGTGAATAGAGGGGGAACGGGCTGCTCAAGAAAGCACGGTTTAGACAAGCACAGTTCAGACAGAAACAGTGTCTTTGGAATCTTTACGTAGTCTTTTCACACTTGCTCTTAGCCGTATCGCGTCTTGCACATCTACAAACGCCTCTACAACTGCCGGGTCAAACTGCTTGGCAGCGTTTTTGACAATTTCAGTGACGGCCTCGTCGTGAGGCCAGGCTTTTTTGTAGGGCCGCTCGTGCGTGAGCGCGTCATAAACGTCGATAACTGAAACAATGCGACCACTTATAGGAATGGCGTCGCCCGCTAAACCACAAGGATAACCGCCGCTGTCCCAGCGTTCATGATGCGTCAGGGCAATTTCCTCGGCAAGTTTGAGCAGACTTGAGCTTCCGCCTGAAAGCAGTTCGGCACCTATCTTCGTATGTGTTTTAATCGTGTCGAATTCTTCGTCGGTTAAACGTCCTGGTTTCAGCAGTATGCTGTCGGGAATACCGATTTTACCCACGTCGTGAAGTCTGGCGGCGCGTCTTAAGTCTGCGGTCTGCTCGGCGTGCAAGCCTAAGGCTTGGGCCACCAGGGCACTGGCGTCGCCGACGCGGAAGGTATGCTCGCCCGTGTCGTCATCACGGTATTCAGCAGCAAGGGCGAGCCGCGTCAGCATTTCAATGTGAGCCCGTTCTAAAGCCTCGGTACGCTCTACGACTTTTGCCTCGAGCGAAGACTTATCATCTAAGCTTTGCTCATAAAGAGAGCGCAACTGAAGTAGGTTCTTGACCCGCAAAATAACCTCGGTCGGGTCAAAGGGTTTGGTCAAAAAGTCGGTTGCCCCCAGTTCGAGGGCGCGCTGCTTGGCGTCAGGGGTTACGTCGGCGCTCAAAACCACAACTGGCAAAATCGTTTCACCAATAGCAGCTCTGAGCTGTTTAAGTATTTCGTAACCGTCTAAATGGGGCATATGTAGGTCGAGCATGATGAGGTCGGGACCGAGTGACGCGACCTCTTGCAGGGCTTGTCTCGAGTCGCTAATGCCCACAATATTTTCGTAGTTCCCAAGCGAACGCAGGGTGCGCTCTAAAACGCGAATATTCATAGGTTGGTCGTCGACGATAAGTATTTTAGCGTGAGAACAGGTCATGGGCGCTCCAACAGGTCGCGCACCGTGTTTGTAAAGTCTCTCAGGTCAAGCGGTTTGCTTAAAAAAGCGTCTGCGCCTGCTGTAAGAAGCTCTTGACGGCGCTCGGGCATGGCGTCTGCGCTTATAACCAAAACAGGAACTGCTTGCGTAGCGCTGTCAGCGCGTAACTGACGCAAGACCTCCGTACCCGGCATATCGGGCAAGTGAAGGTCTAGTAAAATGAGGTCCGGCATATGTTGCACCGCCAATTCGATTCCGATACGACCCTGGACAGTGCTTAAGAGTTCGAAATTTGTCATATCTGCGAAGATTCGCTTTACTAGTTTAAGGTTGGTCAAGTTGTCCTCGATGTAAACAACTTTATAGTTACGCTCTGGCTGATGACCTTTTTCTTTAGCCGTCACGTCAGGCTGACTTAGCGTAGGTGCAGAGGTGCGCTCAAGCTCGAGGCTGACCGTAGTGCCTTCGCCCAAGCTGCTCTCGAGACCGATAGACCCGCCCATAAGTTCGACAAGGTGCTTTGTCAGTGACAAACCAATGCCGGTCCCTTCGACCGATGTGGTTTCAGCGCCTAGCCTATCGAAAGGCTCAAAGACGCGCGGCAACAGTTTCGGATCAATACCAACGCCTGTGTCCCGTACGGACATAAAACTTTGGTCTCCCTGAACCTCAAAATCGATATGAACCTCTCCGCCCTCAACGTTGTATTTAATAGCGTTTGACAGCAGGTTGAGTAAGACTTGTTTGAGGCGTTGCCAGTCGGCTTTAACATAGCTCTCGGGGGGGACCTCAGTGTGAATAGTCACGTTAGCGGCCTGCGCTAAGGGCCGCAGCATCTCAAGTACTTCGCATAGCGCGTCGGCTAAACACAGTGGCTCGGCGGATAAGGCTAGATTGCCCGACTCAATACGTGCAATATCTAAAACCTCATTGATGAGCCCCAGTAGATGCTCACCGGCTTTGACAATGTCGCGGGCAGCCTCGTCGTCCTCTTCGTTCAGCTCCGCCATCCGCAAAAGTTGACCAAACCCTAAAATAGCGTTGAGCGGCGTTCGCAGTTCGTGACTCATCCGCGACAAAAAATCGCTCTTAGCCTGGTTGGCGCGCTCGGCCTCCTCTTTGGCTTGGCGCAAATTTTCTTCTTGTTGTATGCGTTCACTAATATCGTGAAAGTAAACGCTCAAGCCTTCCGCCGAGGGGTAGATGTGAATGTCGAGCCAGGTATCTATGCTGGGAAAATATTCTTCGAACATAACGGCTTTGCCTGAACTCACGGCTACGTGGCAACGCGTGTAAAACGCCGAGCTTTCTATTTGAGGCAGCGCGGCCCAAATATTTTTGCCAAGCAAACTATCTGAAGCTTGCAGATGCGCGCTGGCTTGTTCGTTGATGTAGGTAAAGCGCCACTTCCGGTCTAGCGAGAAAAACGCGTCGGTAATACTCTCGAGAACCGTGCGGGTGCGCTTTTCTGACTCTTCTAAACGCCGCTCAAAACTGATGCGTTCGCTAATGTCCTGGGTTACGCCTGCGTAGCGCTTTAGGGTTCCGTTCTCGTTGTAAATGGGAAAGGCTCGGTCTCTGACCCAACGTATATTGCCGTCAGGGTGAATAATTCGGTAGCTTTCATCGTAATGTCCCTCGACGATACGTCCCATTGCCCTGAGAACGTGCGCTTTATCTGCGGGGTGAATAGCGTTTAGATAGTCTCTACTATAGGCGGTCTCTAGCGAACGACCCCAAATTCGCTCGTAGGCGGGACTTACGTAAAGCGTTTCACCTAAATCTGGGGACGCCAACCAAAACATGTCGTCGATAGTTTCAGCGAGTTCACGAAACTTTTCCTCGCTGTTACGTAGCGCTTCTTGTGTAGCGAACTCGCTCGTAACATCTTTGAACATCCAGACGCGGCCTATAAACTCACCGTTTAAGCGCTGCGGCGTCAGTGTTCGCTCAATAAACCTGCCGTCCTTTAGCTCTACAACACCTTCCAAACTCGCCTCGTAATTTTCCAAGATAGACCCGAGCTTGTCCATTTGCTTTGCAGGGTCAAGGTATTGTGCCTGGGCATGCTTTATAAGTGCCCTTTCGTCACGCAGCGCAAGCACCTCATCAGGGACTTGCCACATGTCGACGTAGGTTTGGTTGAAGCTGTGAACTTCGCCGTCTAAACCAACACTCACGACGCCCTTGTCAATAGCGTCGAAGGTGGTTCGCAAAAGCGATAGCGAACGCTCTAAGGCACGGTGATTACGCGTTGCTTCTGTGATATCTCGGCTAATACCTAAAATACCCGCCAGTTCACCGTCAGGGGTGAAAAAGGGCTTTTTATGCGACTCATTGATTATGGTTTGACCGTCTATAACGAGGGTTTCTTTCTGCACTATTGCGCGCCGCGTAGCGAGAACCTGCTGGTCGAACCGTTCAAACGCTTTTGCGCTTTCAGGAAAAAGCTCAGCGTCGGTCTTACCCACCATGTCTTCGGGTTGGGGGCCCTTGTCACCTAGAGGTGGACGGTTATAAAACGTATAGCGGCCCTGTAAATCCTTGGTGTAAACAAGATCTGAGCTTGACTCGATAATATGTTTCAGGTAGCGCTCATTGGACTCTGCCAAGCGCGCCTCGAGACGCATCTCGAGCGTATCCATAATCATAGCGGCTAAACTCTTAAGAATGTCACACTGCTCAGGGCTAAGCCTTCGTCTTGGGGCAGGGTCGCCAACAAATAGAGTACCAATAGCGTGCCCATCAGCTGTTCTTAAGGGTGCGCCAGCATAAAAGCGAACGCCCAGATCTTTAATAGGCATTAAGTGGTGAAAACGTGTGTCCTGACACGCGTCAGGCACGACGAGTACATCATCTTTTGTGAGGGTGTGGGTGCAAAGCGAGGCGCTGCGGGGCACGTCGGTTACGCTCACGCCGTGACACGCTTTGAACCACTGCGTAGTCTCTCCGACAAAACTAATGCAGGCTATAGGCATAGCAAGAGCGTGACTGGCAAGTGTTGTGACGCGGTTAAAAGCTTCTTCGGGGAGCGTATTCAGAATGCGGTAACGGTGAAGTGCCTTAAGCCGCGCTCGGTCTAAGCGTGGAGGCGGAGCAAGCGCAGACATAAAAGACCTCTCTCAAAACAAGCTTAATGGGCTGAGTCTTACAAGCTTCTTACAAACTTCTTACAAAGACTTAAGTTCCAACTCGGGTTACGCGTTAAGCGTTACGGATGGTTGCAGCCCCAAGTCGTAAGTATTCAGGTTCAAGTTGAAAAGCTTTTAACTATGGACTTCTTGCATACGTCTAATAATCTGCGATACGCATCGGCTATTTTGTTGCTCAGTCAATGTGAATGTCGATACTAATCAAGAGACGTCTAAAAACTGAGAATCGTAGAACTGACCACACTTTTTCGTAAGCTTTTTGTAAGGACCGAATTTCTAAACTAAAGAGGCTGATTCTATCCTAAACCCCTTTGGAGACTCATTAGTGGCAAGTAAGTTCAAAAAACAGTGGTGTGAACGAGGCGTCGGAACCAAGATCACCCTCGGTTTGCTCACGATTGCCATCCTTGTGGTCTTTGTTGGTGGTCTTGGTATTTGGTCGAGCTACCGCATTGCAGCGATATCGCATAAAATTGGCAGTTACTGTGCGCCCGCGCTGCTAAGCGCAGAGGAAATGAAATCGCAGACGCTGCGCTTACAAAGAGAACTGCTCAGCTATACCCTGCTGCACTCAAATGCACCCTATAGCAACAAAACCGTGCAAGAAATGTCGCACATTGTCGAGAACTACCACGACGCCAAAGATGCTTTTTGGGTTGCACTCGAGACGTACTATAGCCTGGACACTTCAAAAAACTATCCTGATACCGCGAGCCGCGCAATGGTCGAAAAGACGTTCGAGGATTACTGGAACTTTGCAAATAGGCTTATCAACGAGGAGCAAATCCAGGATTTAGGTGTATTCGAGCGGCGCTTAAACCAGGCCGAAAGTAGTTTGTTAGACCATATCGACGCTATTATTCAACATGAAGCCGGTCACATTATTGCGGCGCAGCGCACGCTTAAATCACTTACAAGCAAGCTACTGCTACTCAATATCGGTGTGATAGCTGCGTCGCTACTTTTGGCCCTCGGCATTGCCTACCACACCTCGAGAACCATTATCGATCCTATTTTGGACCTGAAGGCCGCTGCGGTGCGCCTCGGCAGGGGCATATTTTTGTCTGAAGACAAGCCGCTCGCTGCTAAAGACTCGCAAGACGAAATTGGCGTACTAGCGCGCGCTTTCACGACCATGTCTGATAACTTGCAGCAGCTTAACAGCGACCTTTATCATAATGCTAACCATGACGTTTTAACAGGCCTCGCTAACCGCAAATATTTGCTCGAGGCGCTAGAAGCGCATTTGCAATCTGTCCAGGCGCAGCCTCAAACGAGCGCCCTGCTCTTTTTAGACTTCGACCGCTTTAAAATGATTAACGATTATTACGGTCATCAAATAGGCGACAAGTTGCTCGCCGCCATCAGCCTAAGGTTGCAAGAAAGTTTTCGCACGCAAGATTTGATTGCACGTTTGGGCGGTGACGAGTTCACGGTTTTACTCAAAAGTAGCGAAAACCCTCTAGAAGTCGAAAAGATGGCGGCGCGGCTGTTACAGCGTTTACGCCGTCCGTTTCAAGTCGAGGCGCTCGAGTTGCGTATTACAGCGAGTGTTGGCATTGTTTTTATCAACGACGGTACGCTCAGCGCCGCTGATATATTGCGAGACGCCGATATTGCTATGTACCAGGCCAAAGCCAAGGGTGCGGGCTGCTATGAGATTTTTACCGAATCGTTACGCCAGGCTACCTTTTCGCAGATGGAACTCGAGGCTGACTTGCGTCAGGCGCTTAAAGAGGGCAGTTTAGACGTTCACTATCAACCCGTTGTAGCACTAAAGGATCAAGGAGCACTGGATACAAGAGCATTGGGTACACAAACATTAGGTACAGAGGCGCTTGTACGCTGGCATCACCCCGAGCGCGGCACTATTTATCCTGATGCGTTTATTCCCCTTGCTGAAGAAACCGACCTAATTGCCGAGCTTGACCGTTTTGTACTGCGCGAAGCCTGCGCTCAAACCGTACGCTGGAATAAGAAGCTTGGCACCACTTTGAACGTCGGTGTAAACATATCGGGTCAGCAGTTCGCCAGTCAAACCCTGGTACAAGATGTACGAGATATTTTGTTTGAAACAGGGCTTGAACCAGAGCGCTTACAGTTAGAACTCACCGAAACTGTTTTGATGGACCAAACAGACCTTACGCTAAAGAGTTTGAAAGCGCTAAAGGCGCTCGGTGTCACGCTGCATATGGACGACTTTGGTACGGGTTACTCGTCGCTGGCTTATTTACAACATTTCGACGTAGACACGCTAAAAATCGACCGCAGCTTTATTAACGCTATGCTAGAGAGTGAGGAGAGCGCCACCCTGGTTCATACCATTCTCGTAATGGCGCAAAGCTTAAACCTAGAGGTTATTGCTGAAGGGGTTGAAACCTGGGAGCAAGCCGCCCATCTGCGCAGTCTCGGTTGTGAGCTAGCCCAGGGTTTCCTGTTTTCCAAGCCTAAGTCTGCGCAAGACTTAGAAAGCTATTTTTTAGAGACCTTAACCTTAGCGGATACATACACCCAAGCTATTCCAGGTGGCCTCGAGTCAAATCTTTAAGGGCAGTTTTAAGTCTTCAGTTATCAGTTTTCAGAAAACTTGGTCTTTGCTAGAAGCTTTTCGGAAAAGCGTAATTTCAATCTCCCGACAGCTCATTAGACCCTTTTAAGACCTTTATTTAAAATCTTTATTTAAAATCTTTGTTTAAGACCTTTGTCTAAGGTGGCTTGTGTTTCACTGCTTTAAGCTAAGGCAAGGTAGGTGAAGCATGGTGTACGACGTAATTGGAGCTAACGCTAGAATTTCTGGGTTTGCTGAGTTGAGAGCAGGGCTCGAGCCCTGCGAGATTGAGCAGGTTCGTTCCTTTGAAACGGCACCACGGAAGGGCCTACTGTGACAAAAGTATCTAACTACATCCGCGCTGCAACCCTCGCCGAGATTCAGGCTGAGGGGCTTAAAGCTGTAGTGGTTGAAGACCGCATCATCTTATTTGTCTGGCATGAGGACAAGCTATACGCCGTGGACAACCGCTGCCCGCACATGGGCTTTCCTCTGGCGCGCGGCAGCGTAAAAGCAGGCGTTTTGACCTGCCACTGGCATCACGCCCGCTTTGACCTGTGTTCGGGCGGAACCTTTGACCTGTTCGCAGACGATGTACGCAGCTACCCGGTTGAACTGCGCAGCGACGAGGTCTGGGTCGACCCGCACCCGCAGCGTGACGAAACGGCGTATCAATTGGGGCGCTTAAAGAGTGGCCTCGAGCAAAACATCCGTCTGGTTTATGCTAAGTCGGTCATCAGCTTAATGGACAACGATATACATGCTTCAGAACTGCTTAAGGTCGGCGGTATTTTCGGATGTTTACAAAGGAACGCAGGCTGGCGTGATGGCCTCACGATTATGACGGCGATGGGGAACGTACTTCCCTATCTCAAAAAAGAGGATAAGCCACTAGCCCTTTTTCACGGCATGTTTCATGTGGCGAACAATGTCGAGGGGCAGCGGCCTCACTTTGAACTCGAGCCGCTACCCACTGAAGACTTGAGTTTGTCCCGCTTGAAAACCTGGCTGCGCGACTTTGCCGAGGTCCGTGACCGTGACGGTGTAGAGCGTGTGGTGCTAACCGCTGTAAAAGCAGGTTACGACGATAAAGCTCTAGCCGACATGCTTTTCGCGGCTGTCACTGACCATTTTTATTTAGACAACGGGCACAGTATCGACTTTGTCAACAAAGCGTTTGAACTGCTCGACCAAATGGGTTGGGACAGCGCCGCAGAGATTTTGCCGAGCGTGATTCCCGCGATTACAAACACCACCCGCATGGAAGAAACCAATAGTTGGCGTAATCCTGTGGATTTACCGGGGCTACTCGAGCCCATTTTTAGCGACCTTCTTGCTGGCAAAATCATGGATGATGTTGAACAAGCGGGAGAACTAGCTAAAGATGATTTTGACGCTCTCGTAGAAACCCTACTCGGCGACGACCCCGCTCAAAGTGCCTAAGCTTTAGCCAACGCCCTCAGGGAAGGCGCGGCCCTCATTCAAGTCTCGCTGGCGGTGAGCTTCGCCGCTGCCAGGCGCGTCGCTCTCTTTCATACCAGCAATGAATTCAATGACTGGATAAGCGTGCTGCATACCTTTACAAGTGCTAATGCAACTCATCAGCTCTTAAAACGTGCGCCGTCTCTGGAGGGTGCTCGGGGTATCTGGCACGCAGCAATGCACCTCTATTTGAACCGTTTCTTAAATGCGCCCGCCGCGCGGCAACCAGGTGATAAGTCTGTAGAGAACTTGGAAATGGACGCTGATGGTTTGCTCGAGAGTTTACTCAGGCTAACCGACGGACGCCAAAATGTCGAAGAGGCAGCGGCGCTCACGTACCGCTATTTAGAGCGGGGGCATGATGCTAGTCGGCTTATTCAAACGCTGGCCCACACCCTGCTGCGTGAAGACGGCGAATTTCATAGTTACCAGATGCTCGAGGCAGGCATAAAGCTTTATGAAGAACTTAAAGAACTGCGCGGCGACCTTGCCCCGACAGTTTTGGTGGCAGTAGCACGCTACCTCGCCGGACATGCACCTACCGATAGGGCAACGACACAAACCTACCGGATTGCAACTAGGTTGCATGCAGGCGAGGCGTTGGCGGCAGATTAGCTTTATTTAGATTTCTACTGTATTGCTACTTTATCTCCACGCAGTATTGCACCAAACTGAGTGCCTCCGTTATTATTCACGAATCCGTCCTGAACGTGTGAAACGAAGAAGGGCTTATCTACGCTATGTACATTTGGTAGCAATCTTCAATTTAGTAGAATAATTCGAGTAGGCTCGTTTATCATTTTCTTACTTTGGACCTTCACCCTTCTACATTCTAGGAGACACTTTTAACCTGTCAGAAACTTTGAATTCGGGTTAGTCTATGCTAATGATATAGGCTTGCTCGAGCGGTGATTGAGTAGCGACTTTTTTGCCCTAGCGTAGAGTGACCACGTCGCTCTACGCGCTATGTTTAACCTAAATGTTTAACCTAAATGTTTAACCTTGATGTTTAGCCTCAACAACTTTTAGAGATGAGGAGTAATGAATAAAACCTATCGCATCAGCCTCTGGTCTATTATTGGCTTAGTTCTACTCATAGCTAGCCTCTCCCTCTTCGCGTACTACTCCTGGAGCCGCGTCGGGCAAATCAACCAGGCAAGTACGCAGATTGAGCGCAACTGGCTGCCCAGTACACAGTTGCTTGGACGCATGGAAGTGAACGCGCTAGCGTACCGCGTCGCCGCTATGCAACACGTGCTCTCCTTACAAGACGAAGAAATGCAGAGCTATGAACAGGAGATGGATGCGGCGCTTGCAGCATTGGAACAGGCAAAGGGGGACTACGAGCCGCTTATTGTTTCGGGCGAGGAGCGAGATTTGTATGGGTCTTTCAACAGCGCTTGGACAAGTCATCTCGAGGAAAGCCAGGCTGCTCTCGAGCTTTCAAGAGAAAACCAGAACCAGGAAGCTATCACAGTGCTCCGGCAAAGACCTCAGCAGTTATTTGATGAAGCAAGTGAACATTTGGAAGACCTCATCACGTTAAATGTCGAAACAGCTCGGTCTATATCCCGTGAGGGAGATAGCCTTCTTGGAGAGTTCCAACTCGCCCTCATTATCTTATTAGTTTTAGGCGGCGCTTTTCTTATACTTGTCCTCTTTGATTTGTTAAGTGGGTCCAACCGTAAACCAGGCACGGGGCGCCTGCCCTAAGCCTATACAGCGCAAAGGCTAATGAACCAAATACAGTGTTAGACGTGTAGAAACTGATGGCATCATTAACCTGGTGCGATTAAGTTCACAGACCTTTTTTAACTCTTCGAGCCTTCTACGTTTTGAAGATGTTTTCTCTAGAGGGTGTTTGAAAAATCAGCTCGAGCTTATAGAAGCCCCCTTAAGAACAGCCCAGAGGTAGATTCTTTGATTGCCAGCGGCGCTATTCATAACCGCTTCGCTCTTGTGGCTCAGGGCTGTTCAAGGGGGTTTGGGGGATTTAATGCGCTAAGACTTGCTGTAAAGGTTCTCTCAGAAGCAAATCCCTCAAAATCTTCTCACTGTGTTCGAAACTCAGTCCCCCTTGTTAAGGGGAGGCAAAAACGTTTTCAAACACCCTCTATCTGACAACTCCGAACTCAGGTTGCCCAGAGCTAAGCTAATACCAGCCTATAGTCTAAGGTTATCCCGGTCAGGACGAGCTAAACTGTAGAGGTGAACTTAGCTGCGCGTGTTCAGGAACTCTCGACGCTTAATGCTCTAGGCGACATCCTCAACATTGAACCTGAGTTCGATAGGGCACTCGGTCCAGCCTTATCAAAACTGATTGATTTGCTGGACTTAAGTACCGGCTGGGTATTCTTGACCAAAGTAGATGAGGGTGACTCGCACCAGGGTAGTTTTCGTCTTGCTGCTCATACAAGCTTGCCGCCTGCGCTCAGTCACAACGAGCAAGAACCCCTATGTGAGGGTAGCTGCGAGTGTCAGGGCATGTTTGGCCGCGGTGAGCTTGACAAAAGTGTGAACATGGTGACCTGTAGCCGCCTCACGGGGGCGACGGGGGATAAAGAGGGCCTCGAGATTCACGCCAGTATTCCGCTGCTGGCCCCGAGCGGTCCAGTGGGCATTATCAACTTAGCTGCGCCGGGAAAGACAAGCTTCGACCCCGAAGCCCTCGCTTTTTTGACCACGGTGGGGCAACAACTCGGTACAGCCTTTGAACGTTCGCGCTTGCAAGCGGAGCGCACCCGCGAGGCCCGCTATTTAGCTACTTTAGAAGAGCGTAACCGCCTAGCCCAGGAGATGCACGATTCGGTGGCGCAATTGCTCTTTGCCGCTGATCTGAGTCTGAGTGTAGTGCAAGAAAGCAGTGACGAAATGCAGCGACAAAAGGCGCTAGACCGAACAAGTGGCCTAGTATCCGAAGCGCTCGCAGAACTCAGAGGTATTGTCGAAGTCATGCGTCCTGCCGACTTGTCGTGCGGGCTTAAAATCGCGCTGACGCGGTTGGCGAAGCGTAGTAGTGGTCTCGTCAAAGTCAACCTCGAGGCGGAGGAAGTCGACCTGTCTTCTGATACGGCGGCGACACTCTACCGCATTGCCCAAGAAGCCTTTCACAACGCGCTGCGTCACGCCGAGGCTGAAACCATTTGGCTTAAACTTTGGCGTACAAAAGATACCATCAGCCTGCTTGTAAAAGATGATGGTCGCGGGTTTGATAGCGCCACTATAATTCCGGGCCTCGGGCTCGAGAGTATGCGCGAGCGTAGCCAGAGCTTGGGCGGAACTTTTGAGCTAACGACAGAACCGCAAAGCGGTACGACGGTGGAGGTGAGCTTGCCGTGCGCAAACGACTCCTAATCGTTGACGACCACCCGATTGTTCGGGAGGGGCTAAAGGCTTTTTTGGAATTACAAAGTGACCTCGAGATTGTCGGGGAAGCGGATACTCTAAGAGATGCTCAAACCGAGGCGCAGCGAGAACAGCCCGACCTCATTTTGCTGGATGTTCAACTGCCTGACGGTAATGCGCTTGGCGTGTTGGCCTCACTTAAAGAGCTAGCGCCTAAAGCCAAAGTGATCATCTTAACGAGTTTTTTGGATGATCACTTAGTACGTGACGCGCTGCGTTTGGGAGCGTCGGGGTATGTGCTCAAACACTCCGGTCCCACGGCGCTACTCGACTACATTCGCGCCGCCCTGCGCGGCGAAATACCGCTCGACCCAAGCGCCGTCAAGGTTTTGGCAGAACCAGATAATGACCCGCTTGCCGAGCTTACGCCGAGGGAGCGGGAGGTGCTCGAGTACATCGCAAGTGGCCTAAGTAACAAACAAATTGCCAGACAAATGAGTGTGACTGAAAAAACAGTTAAGACCCACGCGACGAGCGTGTTCGCCAAATTAAATGTGCGTGACCGCACCCAGGCGGCGCTGCTTGCTAAAGAGCGCGGACTTTAAAAAGTATTTGGGTTTATACTAACGGGTCTATGGAAGACTTGAGTCAAGTCAATATCGTTATGGAGCGTCCGCACTTACACGGTTTACCCGAACTGCAACCCCTGCCAACAAATTATTCGCTAAGACGCTTAGATGTGCCAGATGAAGCCCCACTCGCTCAGCTTCTTAGCCTTGTTTTTGAAGAGGTTTGGGATGAAAAACGGGTTCAAAATGAATTGACACGAGCCGCCGGGGTTAGGGCTTGTTACGGCGCTTTCTGGCGCGGTAAGTTGGTAGCGACAACCTCGAGCCAGCAGCGGCAGGGCTATCCAACAGACGCAGGCTTTTTACATTGGGTCGCCACCCACCCCGAGCACCGCCGCAAAGGACTCGGCGCCGCGCTGGTCAAACACGTGCTAGAAGATTTTCAGGAGAGAGACTACCAAACCGCCTGGCTCGTTACGCAGCCCACACGTACGGCGGCTATTCGCTCTTATCTAAAATTCGGCTTTACCCCACACTACAAAGTCGAGGGCAAAGACCAAAGGGGCTACTGGACCGACATCTTTCAAGCTATAGTAGGTGGTTAAAGCATTAGAGGAGCAAGAAGCAAGAAGTAAGGAGTAAGAAGAAAAGCAAAAATCTTTTAACCTTCAACTTTCAACCTGCAACCGATTTCCAGTCGCCTTCTTTAGACGAGCTAAATTCTATTCCCGAAAGGATGTTTATGTACCAACTTGGCATTATCAGTGATGAGGTCAGCGCCGACTTTGAGCAAGCCTGCAAGCTTATAAGCAAATGGGGACTGCCCTACGTAGAACTGCGCACGATGTGGGGTAAGAACATCCTCGAGCTGTCAAGCTCTGAGCTTGATGAGGTCGAGGCTAGCCTAAAGCGCCATAACCTCAAGGTAAGCGCGATTGCCTCACCTGCGCTAAAGTCACCCCGCGACGGTAAGGCCAGAAAGGTCGAGGGCGACTTTACCCTGGACGGTGACGAGAGTTTTGAGGGGCAGTTGGAGCTTATCCGTCGTTCGGCAGACCTCGCAAAACGCTTTGGTACAGAATATATTCGTATTTTCACCTTTTGGCGTGAACACCTCTCAGACGCTCTTGCCGAGGATGTCGCTGCCAAACTCGCCCAAGCCGCCGAGCTTGCGAAAGATTTGGGTGTCGTCCTGGCAGTTGAAAACGAGGCCGTTTGCGTCGCGGGCACCGGACGAGAATTAGCAGCGGTATTTGAACGGCTCGAGGCGAAAACTTCTCCAGACGTATTTGCGCATATCGGAACCCTGTGGGACCCTGGCAACGCTTACGCCTGCGGTGAAGATGAGCCTTTTCCTAAAGATTACAAAACGCTAAAACCTGACGGTATCGTCCACATTCATTTAAAAGACGCGGTTAAAGATTCCAGCACCAAATTAGGCGTTCGCTACGTGCCCTTAGGTGAGGGTGTTATCGACTACGCTGAGCAGTTTCGCCAGCTTAAAGCAGATGGCTACGAAGGTTTGTTGGTTCTCGAGCCTCACTACGCCCCTGGCGGCACGCCGCAGGAAGACGCCGCACACGCAGCTGTTGTTGCGGCACAAAAGGTATTGGCAGAGGCGTTTGAGAATTAAGTTTAATTAAAGAAGGAAGAAGAAATTCTCTCAGTGGCGGGCAGGCACAAGGCGCTGCCCCTACGATTTTCGCTACTCAATGTTCAATTCTCTTTTCAACCTGCCTTTTCTAACCCCTGAACCCCTCACCCCGAACCCTCGCCCAAAGGTAAGCGCCCATGCAACGTTCTAGCGCCCTGACCCCTTAAAATGGCGCCTATGCCCAACGATTTCTCAACGCCTGTTACCGAGACGCAAGCCAAACATGTCAGCATTCGCAGCTTTACTGACAAGCCCATTCCCGAAGGCATGCTGCACACTATTCTGGACGCCTCGCGCCGCGCACCAACGAGTAGCAATATGCAGACCTACAGCATCATCGTGGTGCAAAATCCTGAAGTGAAAAAAGAGCTTGCAGCGTTAGCAGGGGGCCAAAAGCATATTGAGGTCTGCCCGGTCTTCATGGCTTTTTGCGCCGATATTTACCGTTTAGGTATAGCATGCGATTTACACGGTGTTGAGCTTGCGAAAAGTCTCGAGACCACCCTGGTTTCTACGGTTGACGCTAGCCTGGTCGGTATGAACGCCCAAACTGCTGCTGAATCGTTTGGAATAGGCGCCGTGATGATTGGCGGGATGCGCAACCATCCTGATAAAGTTGCTGAGCTTTTGGGTTTACCGGAGGGCGTATACGTGGTTTACGGCATGTGTTTGGGCTGGCCTGTTGAGTCTGATGTGCCATCTCAAAAGCCGCGCTTACCCGAAGATTTAGTTGTTCATTTCGAGCGTTATAAAACAGAGGGCGAAAGGGAAAAAATTACTAAGCACGATGAGGAACTTGCGGAACACTATGAAAGTTTGGGGCGCAATTTAGCCGACGCCGCTTGGAGCGGCCCGATTGCCAAGCGTTTGCAAAACCCTGCTAGACCCAAGTTGAGAAAGGTGCTCGAGGGTTTAGGTTTTTGGTTTGACTGATAAAAGGTTTGCGTCAGGCTGCTACTTCGCGCAAAACTTCAGGATGACGCTCAGCAACTTTGAGTAGGGTTTTAGCCGCCCCTGAAGGCTCACGCCGCCCCTGCTCCCAATCTTGAAGCGTACGTACAGAAACACCCAAAAGCTCAGCAAACTGACTCTGACTTAAACCTAATTTCTCTCGAGCACGAATAATAGGAAAAGACTGTGCCGTATATCTTCGACCTGTTTTGCCCTTTCTTATCTCCTGTATACCCTGCAAGATTTCTTGACCGAGGTCACGCTCTTCTTCCCATGAAGCTAATTCTTTTTCATTCATTATCAAATAACCTACAGCTACGCCGCTGATAAAACGCGAACTTCAATATCACCTAGATTCTGTTCTGCCATCCATAGATCATAGTGCAATTGTTGATTGAGCAACTCTCTGGCGAGGTATCAAAAGCTTTTGATAAACGGATCGCCATCTCAGGGCTAATGCCCGAGCGGCCGTTCAGCAGAGCTGACAGCGTTTTACGACTAACCCCTAATGCCTTTGCCGCTTCGGTGACGGTTAGTTCAAGGGGGTCTAAACAAAGTTCACGTAAAACTTCACCGGGATGAGGAGGGTTAAACATTTTCAAGGTCAATCGCCGATTCAACTAAAACCTTATCGCCTTTGACAAAAGGTGCGTGAACAACAAAGTGCAAGTAGTCTTCGGAACTGCTGAGAAACGTATGAACCTCGTTAGGCTCGAGTGCAACTGCATCACCCTGCTTCAGATTCACTTCCGTTCCATCAATCAACATGGTACTCGAGCCTTGAGCAACTAGATAAATCTCGTACACATGTTTGTGGTAGTGAGTTTGGTCTATTCCCTCATTTGCATAGCCAACGGGAACAGGTATTTTCGAGTTCCAGGGACCAAAAAACCAACCCTTTGCTTGTTTATCTGCACTTAAATGAATCATAGACAAATCTTACTGGAAATGAGATGGGCGCTAACCATCGTCAATCTTTAGTCTTCAATCTTCGATCTTTAATCGCCTTTATGCTGCTACCGCGCCACGCTTCGCATCCAACGCCATCGCCACATCAAACAGCAACTTATCCGTCGGCGTCTTAACCGTGTGCGCCCGCTCGGGGAA
>ENA-ORXM01002957-ORXM01002957.1-marine-metagenome-genome-assembly--contig:-NODE-2957-length-18120-cov-3.856399_pt1 | contig 18120 bp, 19 predicted proteins | sample MGYA00237867_ERZ511480 | MGnify/ENA primary metagenome ERZ511480 (study PRJEB26309, sample SAMN06266103) | marine metagenome | isolation source: Algal blade | place: United Kingdom:Sidmouth, United...
TCTTTAGAAATCATCGCCCAAGAGGGCCTCGTCGAAAAAGCCAAACGTGACGGCGAACGGGGCCTCGAGCGCTTGCAAGCGATTCAAGCACGCTACCCGGGTTATATCAAAGAGGTACGCGCCTCGGGTATGCTTTTCGCGCTGCAACTGCGGCACGTTGTGAAACCTGCCATGTTGCCTGGGCAGGGTGAACTCATTAAGCAGTTCGGCACAGCCTTGGCGATGCGCACCATGCACCTGCACGGGGTTCACGTATGCTTTACGCTGAACTCGAGCCAGGTCATTCGGCTAACCCCCGCTCTCAACCTACCCGATGAGATGTTTGACGAACTCTTCAAACGTGTAGAGAAAGCCGCGAAAAGCAACCGCAACGCCTGGCAGATGGTGCCCAAGACGCCCCTACCCACCCTGACGAAGTTGGCTAGACTGGCGCTGGGAAATGAATAAGTAAAAGCAAAACGTAATAGCGCACCTATCTGTCTTAGCAATCTTGACAATTTAACGGTGAACGTTCGTTCTGCTAAACAGAATGCGAACTCCAACAAACAAAAGGAAGATGGCACGTTATGACACCTTCCCAAAAATCTCTAAGTTTTTAAGTTTTTAATTGCCTCTCAAATACTCCCGAAGGGTGCGGAAATATCCACTTCGCCGCGCTCGTAGACGCGTAAGAATGCTTCAACGACTTTAGGGTCAAACTGCGTTCCGCTTTGCTTCTTTATTTCCCGGGCGGCCTCAGCAAGCGACGCAGCCCTTTGATGCACACGGTCATGCGTCATTGCGTCAAGGGTATCTGCAACCGCCATGATGCGGCCCTCAAGCGGAATCTCTTCACCTTTGAGCCCCTCGGGGTAGCCGTCGCCGTCCCAACGCTCATGATGTGTCAGGGCAATCATTTCAGCCGTTTTCATCAACTCAGATTGCCCGCCAGAAAGAAGCTGAGCCCCTACAACGGTATGCGTTTTAATGACATTAAATTCCTCATTGGTAAGTCTCGAGGGCTTCATCAGAATACCGTCAGGAATAGCAATTTTACCCACGTCATGTAGTCTTGCAGCGCGCAGCAGTAAATCGACGCGGTGCCGATCAAGCCCCATTTCAGCGCCAATTTGCGACGCTAACTGCGATACCCGCCAGACGTGTTCACCACTTTGATCGTCTCGGTACTCAGCGGTGCGGGCCAAACGCACCAGCATTTCAATTTGTGACTGCTCGAGCTGCCGTGTGCGTTCAAAAACAAGTTGCTCTAAGGTATCGTTATGCGCTTTAAGTTGGAGCTGAAAGTGCCTGGCTGCAAGTAAGTTGCAAACCCTTAAGATAACCTCGGTAGAATCGAAAGGTTTGTTTAAAAAATCTTTTGCACCACCTGCCAAAGCTCGTTTTTTAGTTTCTGCACGGTCATCTGCGGTGAGTACCAAAACGGGGAAATAGTCCTCACTTTGTTCACGGAGCATATCCATAATAGCAAAGCCTGATAGGTAGGGCATATTTAGGTCTAAAAGCATAAGGTCCGGCTGCAAGCGCTCAAACGTTTCAGCGGCGCGGCGCGCATCTTGTTCTACGGTTACGTGGTTAAACCCTTCGCGTTTAAGAATAGTTCTAAGAATTAAAACCTGTGCGTCCTCATCTTCGACAATGAGAATCTTCATAGTTCTTAAACGCTGGTCCAGGCTGGAAACGGGGTTATCTGTGGTGGATGGCACCATTTGCATTACGGCTCTCCTTAAGCTTGGGTACTAACAACCTTGCCAGGAAAGACGTGATCTAGAGTGAAGGCGTTTGACTCGGTTGCGCTACTGGCTCCACCTACGCAAAGCGCCCAAATAAAGCGCAGGTTTCATAGCTGTCAAAGTTGCTCGGTCACAACTAAGTACCAACAAGCCTAGCAAAGTCCTCTTACAAAAAACTGACGGGGTAAGGTTTATACTGTATACGCGAGCACCAGAGGGTTTTTAGCCATTTTGCTCGTAGAAGAATGGCTGAATTGACTCGAGAATCCAGTGTGGCCTCGTCCTCTTAAATAGATAGCATTACCTTCCGTATGAGTACCGAGCAATTTTTTGTAGATGTCCTCGTAGCCTCGAGCCACCAAACTATGAAATGATAGGTCTATGACCAGAGAGCAAACGCTACACACACTCGACCAACTGGGCACCTTTGTCATGACCAAGAAAAAAGTGCCCGCCGCGCAACAAGAGGCTTATTCCGAAAGCGTTTTGAAGGTGCTTAGCCTTTACCGCAAAAAAACTGAAAAAGCAGACATGCCCGAACAGTTTAAAGATATTATCGAGGCTGCCAAACACGAGCTTAAGGCAGTGTACGACAAACACATCAACTCATAACTCAAAAAAGGTTTGAGGGGATGAACAAACCGTTTTCATTGAAAGACTTTGTTTGCGAAGCCAAACTTGGCGACATAACACTGGGCGCTGGGCTTGATGAAGTTTTAACCATCTTCGGGACACCAGAAACCATCCATAAACGTACAACAGGAATGAAGAAGCGTAGGGAACACAAGTGGGTATTCGGCAACTTCGATTTCTTTTTTCATGCTCATAAGCTTGCTAAAGTTACCTGTAGCTGTTCTGACTCAAACAAGCCGATAAAGCTTAGCAAGGACTTAAAACTCGATCAATGGATTATCCAACCGGGTATGTCTGCGGCGACGCTGCGTAGCCAGCTCACTGCTCATGGTATAGCTTTTACAGAGCCCAAGCGCCTTCCTTACGGTTTACCTGATGACCCACTTTTTCTATGTGTATCAGGCGTCAGACTATCTTGCAACTTTAATGGGAAGCCAATTGGATTAACTTATTTTGGCATGAGTGAGGAACCATTTTTGCCAATCGGACTAGTCTAACCAAGAAAGTATTAAGCGCCAGGAGAAGCGTAATTCGCTCAGGATGACAGTACTGTCAAAAGTGACTATATCTTGTTTAATCTTAAGCTGCTAGTGCCTCTTTAAATTCGCTCACCAGGGTCGACAAGCTATCTTTGGCATCGCCAAAAAGCATGCGCGTGTTTTCTTTGAAAAACAGTGGGTTCTCGACGCCCGAAAAACCCGCGCTCATGCCGCGTTTGAGCACGAATACAGTTCGTGCGTCATCGACATTGATAATCGGCATGCCGTAGAGCGGGCTGCCTTCATCCTCTCGAGCAGCAGGGTTGACGACGTCATTTGCACCAATGACCACGGCAACATCGACAACGTCCATCGTCGGGTTTACGTCGTCGGGTTCGACCAGTTGTTCGTAAGGTACATTGGCTTCGGCAAGCAGCACGTTCATGTGTCCAGGCATGCGGCCCGCAACGGGGTGAATGGCGTAACTCACCTCGGCACCGTTGGCCATAAGTAAATCTGCCAACTCCCTTACCGCGTGCTGCGCCTGCGCAACCGCCATACCGTAACCCGGAACGAATATGACACTGCTTGCAGCCTCGAGGATAAAGTAAGCGTCCTCCGCTGTAATCGGTTTTGCTTCGCCCTCAATTTTCACCGTACTTGCTGTCGCCACCGCGCCAAAGCCGCTAAAAAGTACGTTCGCAAGCGAGCGGTTCATGGCTTTACACATAATGTTGGTGAGGATAAGCCCTGACGCCCCCACAAGCGACCCCGCTACGATGAGCACGTTATTACCGATAATGAAACCCGCCATACTCGCCGCTAAGCCTGAGTAGGAGTTGAGCAGCGACACCACGATTGGCATGTCGGCCCCGCCGATAGGAATAACCGCCAGTACCCCGAGCGCCATCGCCGCCAGAATCGCCACGAGGAAAAGTAAGAATGCTGTTTGCGGAAACAGAACAAAAATGATGCCAATGAGCACCGTGCCGCCCAGGATAATGATGTTGATGAGTTGCTGGTTGGTAAACTGAATCGGCTTACCCTCTATGCGCCCCGAAAGCTTGCCGAACGCCACCAAACTACCTGTAAACGTTACGCCGCCGATGAGGACCGCCAGGAAAATAGCGGCAGCCGTGAATTCATCGGCTTGCGGGTTACGCGCGTATTCAGCCCAGCCGACGAGCAAACTGGCTAAGCCGCCTGAGCCGTTTAAAAGCGCTACCATTTCAGGCATTTGCGTCATTTGCACGGTGCGAGCGGCTAACACGCCTATCACAGAACCAACCACCAGACCGACGACAATCCAGACGTAACCAAGTCCACTAGCAAGCAGCGTTACGACAATCGCCAGCGACATGCCCGACGCTGAAACCAGGTTGCCGCGCCGCGCGGTATCGGCGCGGCCTAACATTTTAAGACCGTATATAAACAGCACCGATGCAACGATATAGGCAATGTTGATGAAACCGCTCATGATTTGCCCTTGCCTGACTTGAACATGCCCAGCATGCGGTCTGTGACCAGATAACCACCCACCACATTGATAGTGGCAAAAATGAGGGCCAGCACACCTAAGAACGTGCCGAAGCCGCCGCCGACATTTATGGCTAGAATCGCCCCGACAATGGTGATGCCTGAAATCGCGTTCGAGCCAGACATAAGCGGCGTATGAAGCTGCGACGGAACCTTTTGTATGAGTTCGACGCCTAAGAAAATGGCTAGGACAAAAATAAATAAAAGGAGAATGGTCACGCTGCGCCCTCCGCATTGGTTGGGGTAGAAGTAGGCGTTTCTTCAGGGTTCGGCGTTGAGGTCTCTTCTGAGTTCTCAGTTGCCGAGATGGGTTCAGGCTTTTTCAGTTCGGGCAAACCCATGACCTTTCTTATGCGCTCGTCGCGCACTTCGCCGTCGTGGGTGAGCAAAACGCCGCTTGTAATCGCGTCGTCTAAGTCGAGCTTTAGAGTTTGCGCTTCTTCATCCCAAAGGTGTTCTAACAAGTTCGCCACGTTACTTGCGTAAACCTGCGATGCGTCTTTAGCAACCTCCCCAGGAAAGTTACTCATACCGATAATTTTTACGCCATCCACATCGACAAGTTTGTCAGCGACGGTACCTTCGACGTTGCCGCCCGTTGACGCTGCTAAGTCCACAATCACACTGCCAGGTCGCATACCTGCCACCATCTCTTTCGAGACAATACGCGGAGCGTCGCGTCCAAAGACTTGCGCGGTGGTGATAAGCACATCAGCCCCAGCAATAAATTTCGCCATTTGCTGGCGCTGCATTTCTAATTGTTCCTCAGTCAGTTCTTTGGCGTAACCCTGCTCCGTTTGGCCCGTTTCACCCACGTCGATTTTTAAGAATTTTGCGCCTAACGACTGTACCTGCTCTTCAACGACAGGACGTGTGTCATAAGCCTCGACCCTTGCGCCCAGGCGTTTCGCCGTGGCGATAGCTTGCAAACCCGCCACCCCAGCCCCAATGACTAAGACTTTTGCAGGGGGAATCGTACCAGCGGGCGTGCTCATCATGGGGAAGGCTTTGGCTATCGTTTCGGCGGCCTTCATCACGGCAACGTAGCCTGCCAGAGAAGCTTGCGAGGACAGGGCGTCCATTTTCTGGGCGTAGGTGGTGCGTGGAATGAGTTCCATGCAAAAAGCGCTGATGCGTTTATCCGCCAGCGCTTGTACAAGGGCATGACTCCGGAAAGGGTCGAGCAGGCTGACCCAGACGGTGTCCGGTTTTAGGGACTCGAGCACCTCCTCAGCCGGACCATTTAACCCCACGACAACGTCGGCGGAAGGGGGCGCAAAATCCTCTATAAGCGTCGCGCCTGCCGCCTCATAGTCAGCGTCGGTGAAGCCGAGGCCAGCGCCGTAACTTTTGGGCACACTAACTTGCGCACCCAAGCCAACAAGCTTCTTTGCGGATTGCGGCGTAACCGCTATGCGCGCGTCCGATTCGGGCTCTTTCGCAACAGTAATATTCATTTAAAGCAATCATGACACATTTTTAAGAAGAGAAAGAAGAAGCCAGACCATCTTGGTTACTGAAGGAGAAAAGCTTGCGCCTTTCAACATTGAACCAACCCTAGCCCTTTTTCCTTGACCCCCGGCCTCCGACCCCTGGCCCCCTCTTCTCTTGAAGTACATACGCTATACTCTGTCCTTGATGAAGCATATTGCCGTACTTACCAGCGGAGGTGACGCGCCCGGCATGAACGCTGCGATTCGCGCTGTCGTCCGCACTGCTATTTATGAAGATTTGAAAGTGTCCGCCATTTACCGCGGCTATCAGGGACTTATCGAAAACGATATTGAAACGATGGGGCCGCGTAGCGTTGCCAATATTATTCAGCGTGGCGGCACGATTTTGCGTACGGCTCGCTGTATGGAGTTTTTCGACGAGGAGGGCCGCGCCAAAGCCGCTGGAAACCTCAAAAAACACGGTATCGAGGGTCTTGTTGTCATTGGTGGCGACGGCTCATTCAGAGGCGCCACCAAGCTCTATCGGGAACACGGCGTCGCCGTTATCGGTATTCCTGGGACGATTGATAATGACATTTATGGAACAGATGTATCTATTGGTTTTAACACGGCTATGAATATTGCCCTTGAGGCCATTGACCGGCTGCGCGACACGGCTGCTAGTCACGACCGCCTCTTTCTAGTCGAGGTCATGGGGCGCAAATCAGGTCATATTGCGCTGAACGTCGGTGTGGCTGGCGGCGCGGAAGCTATTCTCGTACCCGAGGCTGAAATGGCAGCTGAGGACGTCGTAAAACTCGTTATCAACGCACAGGAACGCGGCAAATCCTCGAGCATCATCGTTATTGCCGAAGGCGCTTACGAGGGCGGCGCAATGGCCCTGCGAGACGAGCTTAGAGCGCAGTGCAGCTACGAGGTGCGCACCAGTATTTTAGGCCACATGCAACGCGGTGGCAGCCCTTCGACTCGTGACCGCGTTCTCGCCTCGAGACTCGGCTTTCACGCGATAAAGGGTTTGCTCGAGGGTCAAAGCGGCGTCATGGTCGGCGTCGATAAACGTGGCACCGTTTTTGTTGCACTCGAGGACGTGTTTGAAAAGAAAAAAGAAATTGATACGCAACTGTTTGAAATTGCGAAGGTCTTAGCGATTTAGAAGAAAAAGGGGGGTTGCTCCTTATAAGAGAGAAAGCTTGTCCCTCACATTCATTCCGATGGTGTATTCCCGCCCTGTAGGGGCGCACGGCCGGACGCTACAGCTCAAACTTCGTACAGCGCCCCTACAGCAAACCTCGACGTTCATTGGGCTTATCATTTCCCCACAGGTTTCAATAGGAGCCGTCAACCTTACTTTCGATGAGAGAAATAGGGTTCAGCACATCGTTTTCTGGAAAACCCATCCTTAAAAGGGAGTTGCTCTTTTATTCGCAATAACTCCCCATAGCTATTCGGCTTCCTGTAGAGCTAAGTTTTTCGTCATAGCTTCGGTTAAAGAAGAGAGAGGTACAGTCACAATTTGCTTCTCACGCAAAAAGACAAGCTGAACCGTTGGCACAATACCCCTGACCTCTTTGATAGCTTTCAAGTAAACCGCTAGCTGGAAATGATACTTTTCAGGCACAATATCCGCGTCGGTTTTGTAGTCTTCTAAATACCACTGCCCACCAGCGCAATACAAACGGTCAATAATCCCCTGCCAAACGGTCGTTCCAATGGGCAGCGCCATCGGCAATTCGGGGTAGTCCTCTTCTCTAGCGTCTAGCGCAGGTAAACCGTTTCCCAGCAGGTCTTCGTAGTGACCCAGTAATAAATTAACTTCAGACAAGATGTCATTTTGTTCGTCGGGGCTAAAAGGAAACATGACCTCTTGCGCCCGCAAGTTCTCGAGGTGACTTGAGTTATCAGCCTGCCAGTTCTGACTAATTGCATAGTGGACGAGCGTACCCACCGTCGCCGCGCGTCCGGGCAAACGTTCGCCCTCTTCTGGGTCGCTAAAAGGCAGGGGTTCATGCTCACCCGACTCAGCTTTTAAACGCGACGGGCTGCTGACGGGGGGATGGTCGTGGGGGTGAAAGCGTTTGTCTATGTAGGGGGCGGGGGTCAGGGGCTTGGGGTCAGGGGCCGGGGGTGAGAGGTCAGGTATGACTGGTTTGAAAGGGTGATTTTGCAAAATAAAATCTTCGCGCTTGTAGGGTTTGGTATCAGGCCCCAAATTCATAGCGACGAGGGCTTTAGTCCAGCCATCGGCTTTACCCTTTTTGACGCTGCTTGTTAGCAGTAACACGTTTTTGGGACGGCTTGCCGCAACATAGAAAAGTCGGTAGGCTTCGTCATTCTCCCTCGCTTTAATCTCGTCGCGCGCCTCCTTGAAGCCGTCTGTATCTCGAGCATGCAAGTGACCTGTACTAGGCGCAATGTAAAGGGCTTGCGGTGGATGGTAGTTCATCCGTCCCAGGTCGAATACAGCGACCACGGGCCACTCGAGCCCCTTCGCCCTGTGAACCGTTAAAAGCTGAATGCCCTCACCGCTCTGGGGGACGTCGCCTGCATCGGTCTGGCGTGACAGCAGCTCGAGCCTATCAAGCAGCAGCTCAATATCACCTGGCGGCTGCTGCGCCACGGTAAAGAGCAGCGCGTCGACGTTTTCCCTAGCACGGGTATCTAAGAAATCTACATAGCGCTTGCCCCCAATAAAGGGATAGCGAATAAGAAATTTAAGCACACTGAGGGGTGTACCGCGCACCTGTTCCTGAATAAGCTCGAGACGCTCAAAAATCTCGAGATGCTTTTCTTTAAGGAATGCTAAAGGGTCATCTGCCTTGAAGAGGGCATCAATCTCAGGGAGGCCCAGTTGCGCAAAGGGTCCCCGCAGCCAAGCGCCCAGGCTAAGGCCACTTGCGTCAATACCGACACGCAGGGCGTGGTAAAGGTCACGAACCTCGAGCCGTTCATAGTAGCCTCGACCTTGCAGTAAAACGTAGGGTAAGTCAGCAGCAAGCAACGCCTCTTCAACCTGCGCCAGCCCTGCATAGGACCGCGCTAAAACCGCCATATCGCTAAAGGCATACCCCTCATCATGCAAAAGCTTGAGCCGCTCGGCTAACACAGCAGCCTCGCGTTTACGTAGGTCAGCAATAGCTTCATCACCCACAACATAGTGAAGTTCAACGCGACCTTGCACTGTTTCCTGGTCGCCCCTGGTCGTAACAGGCGGCGCTTCTTCTATACCAAAGCCCATTTCTTGTTTACCGAGACTACCTGTCATATGATTTAAAAATCGTGCGATGACAAGGGCGTGGCGGCGGGTATGAATAAGGGGCTCGAGAACCTCACCCGCAGCAAGGGCGCGGCGAAACACGCCCACGTCAGCGTTGCGAAAGCCGTAAATGGACTGTTTGGGGTCGCCCACGACTTGTAAGTTAATACCACCTTGCTCGAGGCGTTCAAAATAAGCCCCTTGCAACGGGTTGACATCTTGAAACTCATCAACGAGGACAGTCTGATAGCGGCTTGCCAAACGCTCGAGTGCTTTGGTCGTGCGCACTAACTTGAGGGCACGCCGCTCGACCTCGCTCGGTGGCAGTAGGGTTGCACCTAAGCGGATTTCAAAGCGTTTATAGGTCGCCTCGAATAAGGTTTGCAAGGCGCGGTTGGTTGGATGGTCATCTGCCTGGAACTGCTCTGTCAGGGAGCGTGATTTAAAAAGCGCCAACAGCAAACCCTGTACCTCATCACCGAGTTCGGTTTTGGCAGCGTAGAGTCCGTGTGTTGGTGCATCTGCTAAATACAGCAGCGAGTTGAGTTCTTCCTCAAAAAGGGCTTGCGCTTCCCACTCTCCCAAAACGCTAAAGTTTGGGTCGAGCCCCATCATCGGCGCAGCCAAACGGAGCGCGTCGATCATAAAACCGTGAATCGTCGTGAGGGTCGCGCCGTCGAGTTCGCGCAGAGCTTCTTCATAAAGGAAACGTTTAGCCTCGAGCAACCCAAAGCCCAAATACTCACCCTCGTCAAGCAAATCGCGGATGCCCGCACCGACCCGCTGCCGCAGTTCATCCGCCGCAGCGCGGGTAAAGGTTACGCCAGCAATGCGGCGTAACGGCGTACCTTGGGCGATTAGCTCTAAATAACTAAGTACCAGGCTGGTTGTTTTGCCTGTGCCAGCGGAGGCAACGCGAACTTTCATCTAAAACTTCACGGACGAATGAGCTTAACTTCTACGCGCAAATAGGGCAGCTTCGACCACGAATGTTCAGCGGTCAAAACAGACTCGCCAAGATACTCTGCCAATGCTAAAGTTACCGAATCTCCCAATGATAAACGGTAAGGTTTACGACGTGCATAAAAATAAGCTGCAAGCTTCATTTGCTCTTTTTCAAAGGGCATGATCTCCATCTCTAAATCTGCCAGAGCCTTTTCAACCTCCTGCTCGGATTTACCTGCACCTATAAGCTTACCCGCTACTTCCGTCCAGCTGATACAAGAAACACTCACACCCCTGGTGAGGGCAGCGGCAACGACATCAGCCCCTGGCTCATCTTGAAAATAGGCAAGCAGGGCTGAAGCATCAATTACCACGCTTTAGGCTTATTAGTCTCAACCTCATCACGCCGCTCCTCCAATAATTCTCTCGAGAGCGAAACAGGAATATCAGAAAATTTCCCTTTTAGCTTAGCAACGACTGATTTTCTAGTTCTAATTTGCAGCGTATCACCTTCTTTTTCAAAGACAACACTGTCACCAGGCTGAATACCTAACGCGTCACGAAACTCAATGGGAATGACAACTTGCCCTTTGGGACCTATAGTCATTGTTTTAGACATTCAAAACACCTCGCTTTGGTTATACACTACTATAGCAGTATAACTACTAGGTTTAGTAAGTATTTTGGTAGGTTAAGACATGATGATTTACCGTCATAAGCTTTGAAGTCACGTTTTTATCTATAGCGCTCTCAGACCCCGTATAGCTTTAAACTAAAGAGGCATGGTGCCCATTCAGAACAGAAACTTGTTTGAGAAAACAGTTTTAATCGAGAAAGTGACAAGCCTCGGTACTATCTTGCGACTTAAACTCGAGCCCCTAGACAGTGAGCAAGTGGGTGTTTTGGAATACTGGCGCAAGCCCAAACACAGCGCAAAGTTCAAGCGCGTTAAGAATGAGGAAGGCAACATTTTAGCGTTTAAGGAGCTTGGACTCGAGCTTAGCTTTCAGGCTCTTTTTGAACTCGAGAGGGCTTAGGCGCTCTAATGCCCCACCATTCCCGGCGCACTCGGTAAGAAAAAGAACGCTACCGCTAGTATCGCGTAGACGCCCAAAAGCATAAAGCCTTCTAACCAGTTCGATTCCCCGTCGCGCACAATTGAATTAGCTATTAAGACCGACCCGACCAGCGTAACAAGCTCGAGCGGATTATTGAGCACCAGGTCCATCGGCTTGCGAATAATAAACGAAAATATAACGAGTAGCGGCGCGACCAGCAGGGCGATCTGCACCGTCGAGCCCAGTGCAATCGTAACTGCCAAGTCCATCTTGTCTTTCATCGCAAAGTAAACGGCGGCGGCGTGCTCAGCAGCGTTACCGACAATAGGAATAATAATGAGGCCGACAAAAAACTCGCTCAGACCAAAGGCTTGCGTGAAACCCTCTAGTGAGCCCACCAGAAATTCACTCATAAAGCCGACCAAGACGGTTGAAGCAACCAGCACGCCTATGGCAAGCGCTGGTGACCAGGCGGCCTGCGAGTGTTCTTCATGTGCTTCGTCACTGCCTGATAACAGGTCTTTGTGCGTAATAAGCGAAAAAATGATGTTAGCAATATAAAGCGCGATGAGTACGAAGGACACCCCAAGTGCAAGACGTGCATCATCAACTAAAACCTGGTCTGCGGTCACACCAAAACTACGTTCGGTGAAATCAAAAAGGGCCGGGACCAGAAAAGCAATCAATGAAATAATGAGGAGGCTCGAGGTTGTCAGTGCACTTTGGGCGTTGAATGTCTGCCGCTTATATTTGAGCCCGCCCAAAAACAGGGACAGGCCGAAAACAAGCAGCAAGTTGCCGATAATCGAACCCGTAATACTCGCTTTTACCACGTCGAACTTACCCGCGCTAAGCGCAAACGCCGCAATGATAAGTTCGGTGGCGTTACCGAATGTCGCGTTCAATAGCCCGCCAATCGTGGGACCCGTTCTGTGGGCCAACTCTTCGGTAGCGTGCCCCATTAGCCCTGCTAAGGGCAAGATAGCGAGCGCTGCAACCATAAAAATCCAGGTATCCGTAGCGTGGGTGTATTCAAGATAAAACGCAACCGGTACGGCTAGCAGCAAATAGTTGAGCGGGTTTCTTAAATTAATCGGATTCGTCATAGCGCCGAGTTTACCAAGCTACGCGTCCAGGCAATAGAAGTTCAGTCTATAAATCAGGTCAACCGCAAAGTCGTTAAGTCGAGAAAAAACGGTGTCATTGCGAGCGTAGTGAAACGAAGCGCGGCAATCTCGCCCCACATAACGGTTGCCTTTCAACGGTATGTGCGTGAGGTTGCTTCGTCGCTTCCGCTCCCTCGCAATGACGAATGTTTGCATAAGCTGACTTTGCGGTTGACCTGGCCTATAAATCATCAAACGATTTCTGTATCCTGGGTAGCGTAAGCAATTGTCGCAGCGACAAGCGCGTCAGTTGAGCTAAGCAAGGGCTTAGTGACATCACCTGTCTTTAAGACAAGCGGCACTTCGGTACAGGCGGCCAGGATTATGTCAGCGCCCTCTTCAATCAGGGTCTCTGCTAAGCACTTCATACCGTCCCTCACATCGTCATCTACCTTATTGGCTTTTACCTTGAATATGAGGTCCATAAGCAGACGCTGATTCACAGGATTGGGCAGCAAACACTCGACGCCGCGAGCCTCGAGTTGCTTCTGATAAAGCTCCGTTTCCAAGCAACCATCTGCCGCAAGTAAACCTATACGCTCTGGCTTAGGAGAATGCTCGAGACAGGCCTCAACACTCACATCGATAATGCCCAAAAAAGGAAGCGCGACAGCCTCTGTTATTTCAGCTTCGTAAGCGTGCGCAGTGTTACAAACCATAACCAGAAAGTCTGCCCCGGCCCGCTCAAGGGCCTTGGCAGACGCTACCAGCGCAGGTATGCAAGAGGGACCCGTTCCAGCGATAGATGCGTGACGATTTGGAACTTTAGGATTATTGTTGATAATAACGTGAAGGTGACCCTGATCGGTTTGAGCGTCCGTAGCTTTTAAGAGTTTGCCGAAAAAGTCCAGCGTAGCCTCTGGGCCTAAGCCACCCATGACACCTACTGTTTTTTGATGCTTTATCATGAGTTTGCCAGTTACGCCATAAACATGTCTTGATAGGCGTAGAGGGTGGGGCTACCACCTGTGTGCACAAATAGAACGTTGTCATCGTCTTTAAAGTGCCCTTTGCGTACCAGGTCGATAAGACCCGCCGCCGTCTTACCCGTATAAACAGGGTCGAGCAAAATACCCTCGAGCCTTGCGAACAGTTCAACGGCCTCAATCATGCCGTCCGTGGGTAGGGAATATCCTTCGCCTACGTATTCGTCGTGTACGACAATTGCCTCACGTGCAATGCTGCCCGCAATGCCCAACATGTCGGCAGTTTCATTCGCCAGTTTGAAAAGCTTGTCTGTCTGCGCCTCTTTAGCCGCTCTGGTGCTAATACCCGTCAAGGGAATATTCGCGTTGTTGCCCATCAAACCCGTGACCAGGCCAGCGTGCGTGCCGCCGCTGCCACTCGAGCATACGATGTTATCTAACGCCAACCCCATGTCATAGCTCTGCTGCAAAATTTCCTCGGCGCAGCTCACGTACCCCAAACTGCCCAACTTGTTCGAGCCACCCCCAGGAATAATGTAGCCCTTGCGCCCCCCGCCAGCAAGCGCGTCGGCAAGCTTTTGCATTTCAGCTTGCAAATCTGCACCCGAGGGGAAAACGCTCAGCTTTTCAACACCTAGTAAGTGAAAGAGGAAGTTATTGCCGCTAGCATCTTCTTTATAACTATCAGGCACGCGCTCTTCTAAAACGAGTTGACACTTTAGACCCTCTTTGACCGCCGCGGCGAGGGTAAGGCGGCAGTGGTTCGACTGCACAGCGCCAACCGTAATGAGGGTATCGGCACCTTGAGCAAGGGCGTCGGCGACCAGGAACTCGAGCTTGCGCGTTTTGTTACCGCCTGCGGTTAGCCCCAGCAAATCATCTCTTTTGACCCATAGATTAGGACCACCCAACGCTTTGCTTAAATGCGGCATGGGCTCGAGAGGGGTAAAACCATGAGTGTAACGGCGTCTGGGAAAACGGGCTAGGTGCATAGCGGCTCCTTTGGAAATTACAGAGATGCAAAACTAAGAATGAATCCTTGCGTAGCGCTATCATGACATCTTTAGAGCAGTAGCGAGCAGCTATCTCAGGCTTACATACGCGAAGCAACAGCGTTTAAAGAGGTCTAAGCAAAGCCAGTGACGCAATCTCATATAAGGGTAGTATCCTCAAGCCTCAAAGACGTCTTCGTAAATTTGTTCTAAGCTTAACGTTAAATCCAAACAGGGCAGTTCGATTTTCCCCTCTTCAATAATCTCGTGCCGCCAGCTATTGTCAGGCAAGCGCTTATAAACCTCAACTAATTTCTGTTTTTGAGAGACTAAGATATAGGCTTGTAGTGATGCTAACTTTCGGTAGTTCCGTAACTTCTCGCTCCGGTCAATGTCTGAAGTGCTTTCTGAGAGAACTTCGATAACAAAGCAAGGATGAGACTTTATATTGGTTCCCAAATCGTCATCACAGGTAACGAATACGTCAGGGTAATAATAAGCATCTTCCGAGACAGCTAATTTCATATCACTTATATAAGCACGGCACTCACTCTTCCTAGCTGCGATGCGTGCTTGCGTGAATATATTGCCACTGATGAGGTTATGTGCGTCACCTGCACCCGCCATCGCAAATACAAAGCCATCGACAAACTCATGCTTGACCTCAGCTGTTTTCTCAAAGCTTAAATATTCTTTGACGGTCATCCGTTTGGCCTGGTCGGTTCTTGGCATACGTCATTATAGCGCTGTTAAACTGCACATATGCCTAATGGTTCTACGCTCGTCCGCGCCCTGTGGGAAAGCTTTGAAGCTCGAGACTTTAAAAGTGCCGCTGAGCTTCTACACGATGATTTTACTTGCGATTGGCCCCAAACCCGCGAGCGTATTCGGGGTAGAAATAATTTTATCGCCCTCAATAAAAATTATCCTGGCGACTGGCATATTCGTATCATCCGCATTGTTACTGAAGGTAATCAAGTTGCCTCCGAAGTGCATGTGGCTATTGACGGACGACTCGAGCCCGCCGCCTCCTTTTTTGAAATGAGAGACGGCAAACTCTGGCGTCTCACCGAATACTGGCCTGATTCCTATGAACCCCCTACCTGGCGTAAGCAGTGGGTTGAGCTTTATTAAGACCCGCACTCTATTGATTTTCCCTTTCCCCAAACCCCTTATTTTTATGACACTTCCGTGACACTTGAACCCCTTATAGAGCCCTAAACTAAACTTATGAACCAAGGACCAACTGGCATTGTCATGATGAATTTAGGCGGGCCGAAAAGCCTCGAGGATGTACGACCCTTTTTACTAAAGCTTTTTGAAGACCGCGAAATTATTCAACTACCTGTACAAAAATATTTAGGACCCTTTATCGCCAATCGGCGCACCAAAAGTGTGCAAAAAAATTATGCCGATATCGGCGGCGGTAGCCCCATCCTCAAGTGGACCGAGGAGCAGGGGCGCGGTATGTGCGAACGCCTGGATAAGCTCTCACCAGAAACTGCGCCGCATAAATTTTATGTCGCCTTCCGCTACATCGACCCCTTTAGCGAGGACGCGCTTAAAGCGATGAAAGAGGACGGCGTGAAGCGCGCCGTCGCCTTCACCCAGTACCCGCAGTTTTCTTGCTCGACCACAGGGTCGTCGATGAACGAACTGTGGCGAGCCGCCAAACGTGTGGGTTTGCAAGATGCTTTTGACTGGAGCCTTATTGACCGCTGGCCCACGCACGGGCGCTTTATCGAGGCTATGACCGAAACGGTCAAGCAGGGTCTCGAGCAATTTGATGAGGCCGAGCGTGACGACGTGCTTATTTTGTTCAGCGCCCACTCGCTACCCCTGGATGTTATCAACCGCGGCGACGCTTACCCAACAGAGGTCGGCGCAACCGTTCATGAAGTTATGAAACGGCTCGAGTATTCTCACCAGTACATGCTCGCTTATCAGTCAGATGTCGGTCCGGTACCCTGGCTCGGACCTAGCACCGAAACCGTTATTGAAGACCTAGGCGCGAAAAAGCGTAAAAACGTTCTCGTTGTCGGCGTAGCGTTTACAAGTGACCACATTGAAACCCTCCACGAACTCGACATCGAATACGGCGAACTCGCGCATGAGGTGGGCATTACGAATTACAAACGCGCCCCCGCTTTTAACGGCATGCCCCTCTTTCAAGACGCCCTTGCTGAGGTTGTTTTCGACCACTTACAAAGTGGTGAAGCTTGCACTAAGCAGTACGGGTTTCGCTGTCCTGGTTGCGTGAATCCGCAGTGCCGAAACATTCTGAATCCGGTTGCGCCCTACAAACGCACGAACGTAAGTCCGTCGCCAAAAAATAGGGAGTACCAAGCGGCCTGACCTCAAATACGCTAGACTAGAGTATGGTAGAACCCGTTCAAAAGACGATGACCCAAGCTGAATACTTGACTTGGGAACAACGTCAGACTGAACGACATGAGTATGTCATTGGTTTCGTTTACGCAATGGCGGGTGGAAGTAGGCGTCATAACAGAATCGCGCTGAACATTGCATCTTTTTGTCTAACCAATGCGCCTGAACATTGCCGCATTTATCAAGAGGGCATGAAACTACAAACAGATTCTGCTTTTTACTATCCTGATGTAATGGCTGTTTGCGAGCCCGAGCCAGACAAAGATTTTTTTGAAACGAGCCCATGCTTATTAGTTGAGGTACCTTCGCCAGGAACAAAAGATATCGACTTACGCGAAAAGTTACTCACCTATCAGAGCTTGCCGAGTCTCGAGACCTACTTAGTTGTCGATACTGACGCGCACTTTGTTCGTCACTTTTGGCGCAATGAAAAGGGCGTTTGGCAACAACAGGATAGTACAGACACTGGCGACATCTCCCTAGCGTGCTTAGGAACGACCTTGTCTATGACACAAATTTACCAAAACGTGTTTTAAATAAATTGAGGTTTTCACAACGAGCTTGGCATCAGGCGTCCGGCAGTTTAAAGGTAGATGCACTAAAATAGGTTCATGTTTGAGAGTATTCAACCTAGCTTGAGCGTGCAGGAGTACCTGGATTTAGAAAAGTCGAGTAAAGAGCGCCACGAGAATATCGGAGGACACCTCTACGCGATAGCAGAAGCCAGTCAGCGTCACTCACGGATTACAGGGAATATATTCACTGCGCTTTGGGCACTTTCGAACGGACTGGGTTGCCGCATATTTCAAAACGGTATGAGGCTCCGCATAGGTGAGGCGACATTTTATTATCCCGACGTCATGGTGGTTTGTGAGCAGGAAGAACCCGACCCCTATTTTGAAGTTAACCCCTGCATTCTAATTGAAGTTCTGTCGCCAAGCACGAAAACGGTTGACCTACGCGAGAAAATGCTCGAGTACAAACGCCTCCCCAGCCTTCACACCTATTTGATTATCGACCCAGAGAGTTTGTTCGTGCGGCATCTTTGGCGTGATGAAGAAGGCGTTTGGCAGCAAGAGGGCATTACGGGCAGCGGCGATTTACCACTGCCCTATTTGAATGCAACTCTATCTTTGTCTCAGATTTACCGGAACGTTTTTAACTAGATTTTATTGAGACCTCGAGCGTAAAAACTCTACCAGCAAACGCACGCCATATCCAGTTCCCCCTTTGCCGATATAACCGTTCGCACTGTCACTCAGCGCCATACCTGCGATATCCAAATGTGCCCAGGGGTAGTCGGTAAATTCTTGCAAGAATACCGCCGAGGTTCCCACGCCGCCCACACGTCCGCCCGAGTTTTTCATATCTGCCACGTCAGACTTGATTGTCTCACGGTAATCTTTGTAGAGCGGCAAGGGCCAGACGCGCTCGAAGGTCGTATCACCCGCGCTGCTGAGCGCGTCTTGCAAGGACTTATCGCTCGAGAACAGCCCCGCTGCCACGCCTTTACCCAAAGCGACAACACATGAGCCCGTCAAGGTCGCTAAGTCGATAACG
>ENA-ORXM01002959-ORXM01002959.1-marine-metagenome-genome-assembly--contig:-NODE-2959-length-18098-cov-13.654792_pt1 | contig 18098 bp, 20 predicted proteins | sample MGYA00237867_ERZ511480 | MGnify/ENA primary metagenome ERZ511480 (study PRJEB26309, sample SAMN06266103) | marine metagenome | isolation source: Algal blade | place: United Kingdom:Sidmouth, United...
ATCTCATTTTATATTGCTGGCTAGCTCTACGTTTTTTGAAGAGATATGAGAATACGATGAAGTTGAATTATTCCAGTTTGAAGGAAAAGGATTTGAGTTGGGTAAGGTATTTATTGCTTGGTGTTTTGATTGTGATGAGTATTGACTTAACTACAAGTACTTTTGAGGTCATTACTGGAAATGATCAATACGAAACAGGTTATATCACTATGATAGCTATGATCTTTGTGATTTTTTATCTGGGCTATTTTGGAACGACTCAGTCTCGAATTTTGCTCCCTACTTTCTTATTAGAGCAACCAGAAGTACCTGTTATTGTTGATCCTAAAAGTGACCTTCCTTCTCATCATTTAGCGAAAGCGGAAGAAACCACCACCACTTTCCAAACCACCGAAAAGATTAAAACAGCGTTGGTGAATCTATTGAGAGAAGTTATCCTACCAGATCAGAAAGTGGAAATAGATAAGAAATATCTCCTCTTCTGTACCACGCTTTCATCCCATTTGAAGATTTCAAGTCATTATGTTTCGTATTAAGTTCGACAATAGAAGATGAATTATTCACTAATATCGTCATATTCTCAACTATATCTTCCTTATGTATTCTGCTGAAGCATTTATTATAATAAAAAATATAATCCAATACTATATCTGTCGTCCGCTCTTCTCTTTGAGAAAAAATCCATATCATTATCAAATGAATAATTTATTGAAAAAAAATGGTTCTTTAAGATTTGTTTATACGTTGTTTTGGTAGGCCTATGACCTATCTAGCAATCATTTTTATTCGTAAATTTCAGTTTTTCTCGTAGTATATGATAGGTTGCTAAATAGTAAATAGGTGCTTTGTTGCCGTAAAATAAAAGATTCTATTAAAATGTGCTACCCTTAAAAAATAAGCTTTTTTCTTTTATTTAAAAAGGTAATCGACTCATTCGTTGCGATTCGATACAACCAGGTATAAAGTTTTGAATCTCCTTTGAAGTTTTTTATACTTTTAAATACCTTGATAAATACGTTTTGAATCACATCATTAGCATCCTCATGATTCTCTACCATTCTTCGAACTACCAACTCCTTTTTTATGAGCCATGATCTTAAGGTTTTTTTATCCTGACGTAGGTCAGGAACTAGTTTATACTTAAGCAGTTTAGCAATTATGCTTTACCACCATCTAATTCGTCTTGCCATTTTTTAAGCTCATCCCACTTACCATCAGCAGCTAATTTAGCTTGTGCTGGCCAAGTATCAGTAACGTGATTACCACGAACACCTGAGATGATTTCAGAAATTGCTGCAGGTTTAGCTTTAGCTAAATCAGCAAACGTAGCGATACCAGCTTCTACTAAAGTAGATGCAATTTTTGGTCCGATACCTTCAATTTTCTTTAAATCGTCAGCTTTACCAGTTGCTTTTTTAGGTGCAGCCTTCTTTGGCGCAGCTTTTTCAGCTTTTGGAGCAGCAGCTTTAGCTTTTGCTTTCGGTTCAGCTTTCTTAGTTTCTTTTTTAGGAGCAGCTTTTTTAGCTCCAGAAGCAGTAATGCTCTCAATTACGATTTCAGTTAAAGATTGTCTGTGTCCGTTTTTTACACGGTAACCTTTACGTCTTTTCTTCTTGAAAACTATTACTTTATCACCTTTAAGGTGCTTTAAGACTTTTGCACTTACTTGTGCTCCATCTATAGCCGGGGCGCCTACAGTTACATTGTCACCATCGCCTAAAAGAAGTACATTATCGAAAGAAACTTTCTTACCTTCTTCTGTTGCTAAACGGTTAACAAAAACTTTTTGGTCTTTTTCAACTTTAAATTGATGCCCTGCTATCTCTACAATTGCGTACATAGCGTAACGTTTTTATTAATTAATTTGTTTAAAATCACCTTTCCAATTTTGGTTAGGCGGGTGCAAATATACTTCTAATTAATTAATTTACAAACGTTTTATTTATTTTCAACGTAATTATTACTTTTTTTAAAAAGTTGCATAACAGTAAGCGATGAAACGACTGACGTAGCAAATCCCATAATGGTTACTACGAATGTGATTATCCCAACCCCTGAATCAAGACCGCCTTTCATTTGTTGTAATAATTGTGGTATAAATTCACTATTAATTTCCGTAGCATAAATCAAGAAAAATATTGTAAATGCTATAGTTGCAACAAAGCCAGTAATGATTCCTGTTTTAAATCCATCGGCATAGGTAAAATCCTCTTTATTGGTTAATTTACTTGTTCTAATCGCTTCATAAATTCCAAAACCTGTAATTATAGCATTTACAAAACTAAAGGCTGGGTTTGTATGTTTATCCACCAATGCGAGCACCAAAAAATAAGCTATTAAAACAGCACTAGTTACTAAACCGAAACGAATGGGAAGTGTTACTTTTTTCATATTTCAAGGGAATTAATTCACTTAAATTTCGTGAAAATTTTTGAATAAAAATAATTTCAAGATGAAATATTCCATTTTTAAAAAGTTGATTTCAAATAGTATTTGTCTTTTTAACACAATTACAATCATTATTTAGTAGTTTTGTTATATAAATTTTAATATTATTTTATGAAAACTATAAAACATATTTTAACACTTACACTAATCGCTGCTTTTACATTTAGCTGTAAAAACGAGAAAAATCCTGAGGTAAAAACGGTTGAAGTTGAAACTGAAGTTATAAAAGAATTAGACCCAAATGCTACTTACGCGAAAGCGGAATTTACTATTGATGGCATGACTTGCCAAATAGGTTGTGCAGCAACTATTCAAAAGAAAATTGCTAAAATGGATGGTGTGAAATCTGCAACTGTGAATTTTGATAAGAAATTAGCTATGGTCGAATACAACGAAGCTAAAGTAACTCCAACAACTCTTGAAGAGGCTGTGATTAAAGTTTCTGAAACTTATAAAGTAAGTGACATGAAAACGGTTAAGAATTTCTCGACTAAAAAAGCTTGCGCTGCTGATTGTAAAAAAGCTTGTTGTACTGATAAAAATAAAAAGACTTGCAAACCAGGATGTGAAAAAGCGTGTTGTAAAGACGGTGCTAAAGTTTTTGATAAAACAGCTTGTAAAGCCGATTGCGAAAAAGCATGTTGTGCAAAAATAGAAGTGTAATATTTAATTTAAATAAATTATATAGAAAAGGTTTCTCGATGAGGTACCTTTTTTTATTTCCAAGTAACTGTTTCCATAATGCGCTTAATATCATTTTGCAAATAATTAGCTGCAGGCAAAATAGAATCATAATTTGGCTTTGCGTAAAAATACAAAGAGCCTGTTAAAAAATGATTTACACTATCAGTAACATAAAATTGTGCTGGTGATGCTACGTTTCCTTTTACTTCAGACAGCATACCATATACTTTTCTTTTTTTATCTTCAAATGGATAAGCAGGTATTTCATCAGCTTTTTTAGTGTGTTCTAAAGTGAATTTTTGCGCATCTCTTAAAAAATCTTTTAAGTTGTTTTTGTCTTTTTCAATAGCTTTATATGTTAGGAAGATCGTGCCTTTTAATAAAGGATATTCTAAATTAATACCATAGCTTTTCGTTTGAGATTTTAACTCTTTTAAAACCACTTTTTTAGCTAGTAGATTTTTTTCAAAAGTAAATGGTAATTCTAGATTCGCATCAACATAGTTTGCCTTCGGGTATTCTAATCGTAACTCTGCTTTTGGTTTTGGGACATAATCTTCGTTCCCACATGAGGATAAGATAAAAACAGATAGTATTAATAGCCTTTTTAAGAAGTAAGTGAAATTTGTTTTCAAAATTATTTAGTTTTCAGAAAAAGTATTTAGTGTGCTACAATATAGTAAACTTAACAAGCTTAATCCTTTTTTTATCCATAGCCTCTATAGTAAAAACGTAATTTTCAAATTTTATTTTACTGTTCAGTTTCGGGAAACTTTTTGATATTTCTAAAACAAAACCTGCAACAGTTTCAGCTTCACCTTTATTTTCCTCAAAAACAACATCTTCTTCAAGCTTAATAATTTTGTAAAAATCTTTTAAAGCGGTTTTACCTTCAAAAACATAATTATTATCATCTAACTTGGAATATGTTAAATCTTCATCATCAAACTCATCACTAATATCTCCTACTATTTCTTCAATAATATCTTCTAAGGAAATCAACCCTGAAGTTCCACCATACTCATCAACTACAACAGCTAAATGCACTTTTTTTTCTTGAAATTCCGCCATTAAATCATCCAATTTTTTGTTTTCTGGAACAAAAAAAGGTTCTCGTAATAAGGTGGTCCAATCAAACTTTTTTCTATCAATATATGGTAATAAATCTTTAACGTATAAAATGCCCTCTATGGTATCCATATTATCACGATATACGGGTATTCTTGAATAACCGTTATCAATAATTTGTGGCATAATTTCAAGATATTTTTGTTCAATTTTAAGTGCAAAAATATCAATACGTGGTCGCATAACTTGTTTTGTGTCGGTATTCCCAAAAGAGACAATGCCTTGTAAAATTTTATGTTCCTCTTTCGTAGTGTCTTCTGTACTGGTTAGCTCTAAAGCTTGAGATAGTTGATCGACACTTAAATTAGATTTCTGCTTACCTAATTTATTATGAATTGCCAAGGTTACACTTCGCATTGGCAAACTTATAGGCGATAATAAAACATCTAAAACCTTAAGTGGATACGCCATAAAAGTAGCAAATTTTAAATTATTTCGACTGGCATAAATCTTGGGAAGTATTTCTCCAAAAAGTAAAATTAAAAAAGTAACAACAACAACCTCAACTACAAATTTCAATTTAGGGTTGGTAATATTTCCAAACATAAAATCGCCTAAAAAAGCAAACAGAATGACAATAGCTATATTAATAAAATTATTAGCTACTAAAATTGTTGCCAATAGCTTTTTAGGACGTTCTAAAAGTTGCGATACAATTTCTACACGTTTAGATTTTTGCTCTAAGCCTTCTTCAACATCGCCTCTATTCAAAGAAAACAACGCCACTTCAGCACCAGAAATAAGCGCTGAACAAAATAAAAGCAAAAACAATAATGCGAAACTAAACACAACTGAAGCATCAATTGCCATAATTAAAAGTATTAAACTCGCGGGGTCAGGATCCAATTAAAACTTGTTTAGTTAAACATAGAAAGCTCGATAAGTTATCGGGCATATTATTAAAACGGAAGATCATCACTATCTTCTGCTATAGGTGCATTATTAGTTTGTGGTTGTGAATTTGAGGCTGGATTATGTTCAACAGAAGTGGCTGACGTGTTAGCGTTGTCTTCACTTTGCTTTTTTGTTGAAAGAAATGTAAATTCATGACATTGAATCTCTGTTGAATACCTATCATTCCCCTTATCATCTGTCCATTTTTTTGTTTTCAAACGTCCTTCAATATAAACTTTGTCTCCTTTACTTAAATACTTTTCGCAAATTTCAGCACCTTTATTCCTAACAACTATATTGTGCCATTCGGTATTTCTAATACGCTCGTTTGTTTGTTTACTCACATAGGTTTCGCTAGTAGCTATAGGAAAACGACCTACACAATTTCCTCCTTCAAAATAATGCATCTTCACATCATCACCTAAATTCCCAATGAGCATCACTTTATTTAACGAACCTGCCATGACTTATTTTTTTTATATAATACAAAAATAAAGAAATATTTATTCATTTCTTTGTTTTTAGATTTCCGTTTTCACGGGAATGTCAATTAAAAGCAAACTCGACAAAATATTGAGAAACACTTATTAATTACTGAATTGCTTTGCATTTCTTTAAAATTAATAAAAAATATGATTGTTAATACTAAACCACTAAAAATTAAAGCTTTCAATAAAATTTCCAATTAAAATTGGAACTGCAAATTCTTGAATTTTATTGACTGAAACTCCTTTAACAGGAAGCTTTTCAACATTAATAATCCAAAATTTGGTATATAAATGTTGATGGGATAATTTATGAACTATAGCATCCTTATTATATAATGACAATTCAAATGGGCAATCTTTCAAAATATCATGGCTTTCAACTAATCTCTTAAAACCTTTCTCAGTAATACTCTTTTCGGTTTCAATTAAAGGAAACTGATATAAATTCTGCCAAATTCCTTTACCTTCTCGTTTTTCCATAACTGTTTTTTCATCCTCAGAGATAAATACTAAAAAATTAAAAAATTTATTTTTCGCTTTCGCAGATTTAATTTTAACTGGTAATTCGTGGATTCTATTTTTATTGAACGCGATACAACTATCTTTAAACGGGCATATATGACAATATGGTTTTTTGGGTTTGCATTGCGTAGCTCCAAATTCCATAATAGCTTGATTAAACTCCGCAGGATCTTTAACGTCAATTAAATCTTGTGCTAAAATTTTAAATTCTTTAGCGCCTTTTGATGAATTTATAGGTGTGTCAATCCCAAAATATCTAGACAAAACACGATATACATTACCATCTACAACAGCAGCAACTTCATTAAAACATATAGAAGCAATGGCACTTGCTGTATAATCCCCCACACCTTTTAATTTTAACAAATTCTTGTAGTTATTTGGAAACATACCATTCAACTCATTAGCAACATATTTAGCAGAAGTATGTAAATTTCTAGCCCGAGAATAGTACCCTAATCCTTGCCAAAGTTTTAGCACATCACTCTCATTTGCATTAGCCAAATCAAAAACTTTTGGAAATTTACTAACAAAGGCTTCATAATATGGTAAACCCTGTTTTACTTGTGTTTGTTGCAAAATAATTTCCGATAACCAAATGTAATACGGGTTATTAGTTTCGCGCCAAGGAAGATTCCTCTTATTATTTGAGTACCAATGTATTAAGGTTTTTGAAAATTTCATGAATTCATTTAATCAATCAAACAAAAATAAACGTTTATAATATTAAATTTTAGTGAATTAGGTTTGAAATATTGAATATTAAATTCCTATATTTGCATCCCTTTTATAATTTATAATAACAAAAAAATAATATAGTAAAATGACGAAGGCTGATTTAGTAGCAAAAATTTCTGAGAAATTAGGAATTGAAAAAGGCGATGTTCAAGCAACTGTTGAAACATTTATGGAAGAAGTAAAAACGTCCTTAGAAGGTGGAGACAATGTGTATCTTAGAGGTTTTGGTAGCTTTATAATCAAAACAAGAGCTGAAAAAACAGGTAGAAATATTTCTAAGAACACAACTATTAAAATACCTGCACACAATATTCCTGCATTTAAACCTGCAAAAGTTTTTGTAGAAGGCGTTAAAACAAATGTTGACGTTAAATAAAAAATAAAACGAATTATTAATTAAAAAAACACTATTTATGCCAAGTGGTAAAAAACGTAAAAGACATAAGGTAGCGACGCACAAACGTAAAAAACGTAGACGCGCTAACCGTCACAAGAAGAAAAAATAAATCAAAAAAGTAGTTAGATTAGCTACTTTTTTTGGTTTTGAAATCCCCTAAATCTTAAAAGGGGACTTTATTAAAAGTTCATTGAAATGAGTTCATTAATTTTTTAACACTTTAAGTGTTGTTTGAACTCCACGGATTAAAATCCTGTGAAAAAATAATGTTTAATCCATCCCGATTTATCGGGACAAAAATTAACTGAATGGATAAAGAATTGATCATTAGATCTAGTTCCGAAAATGTTGATTTTGCCTTATTAAAAGATGGAAAACTTATTGAATTACAGAAAGATGAAGATAGTAACGACTTTGCTGTTGGTGATGTGTTTATAGCCAAAATCAGAAAAGCCGTTCCCGGACTAAATGCCGCATTTGTTAATGTCGGTTATGAGAAAGATGCATTTTTGCATTATCATGATTTAGGGCCAAAATTACCTTCTCTTTTAAAATTCACAAAACGTGTAAGCACAGGTAAACTAAAAGATTTTTCTTTAAAAGACTTCCCATTTGAAAAAGATATTGATAAAGACGGCAAAATATCTGACGCCTTAAAATCAAATCAATCGCTATTAGTACAAATCGTAAAAGAACCGATATCTACAAAAGGCCCTAGAATAAGCTCAGAGCTTTCTATTGCTGGTAGATATATTGTTTTAGTTCCTTTTTCCAGTCGTATTTCTGTTTCTCAAAAAATAGAAGATCGCGAAGAAAAAGACCGATTAAAACGTTTGGTAAAAAGTATTACCCCCCAAGGTTTTGGAGTAATAATTCGTACTGTAGCTCAAGGCAAAAAAGTAGTAGAACTAGATAAAGATTTACAAAACTTGCTTAGTCGTTGGACGGCAATGTGTAAAAAGCTACATAGAGCACATCACCCTAGTAAGGTATTAGGAGAAATGAATAAAGCCTCGTCAATTTTACGAGACATATTTAATGACACCTTTACAGGAATTACTGTTGATGATGAAGAACTCTACTATCAAATTAAAGATTACGTGCAAGAAATTGCGCCAGAGAAAGAATCAATTGTTAAATTGTATCAGTCTAAGAATCCTATTTTTGAAAAATTTGGAATTGAAAGACAAATAAAAACCTCTTTCGGAAAAACTGTTTCCATGGCAAAAGGGGCGTATTTGGTAATAGAACATACCGAAGCACTCCATGTTATAGATGTTAACAGTGGAAACCGATCAAACAAAGCAAACAATCAAGAGGATACAGCGCTAGAAGTTAATATAATAGCAGCTACCGAAATGGCTCGTCAATTACGTTTACGTGATATGGGCGGTATTATCGTAGTTGATTTTATAGATATGACTAATGCTGAAAACAGACAAAAATTGTTTAATCATCTTCGTGATGAAATGAAAGATGACAGAGCAAAACACAAAATATTGCCACCAAGTAAATTTGGTTTGATACAAATCACAAGACAACGGGTCCGACCAGAAATGAACATAAAAACGCGCGAGGAAAACCCAGATGCGATCATTAATGGTGCTGAGGTTGAAGCCCCAATCGGGTTACTTCAAAAAATAAATCACGACCTTGAAAAATTAATTAAGAAAGACTATAAAAAGGTGACCTTAAACACACATCCTTTTATAGCAGCCTTTTTAACAAAAGGTATTCCATCTATACGTTCTAAATGGTTTTTAGAACATAAAAAATGGGTTAAAGTCTTACCAAGAGATGCTTACACATATTTAGAATACCACTTTTTTGATAAAGAAGGTAATCAAATTAAATAATAAAAACCGCTACTTTTAGAGTTAGCGGTTTTTTTGTTTAAAAACCTTTTGCAACTTTTATACGTATATATAGTATAATTATTTAGTTCACATTTAGGAGTTACCATATTCTCCTTTTTTTGTTCAGGATAAAATTTTGCTAATAAAAAATTGGATTTAGCAAAAAAAAATAATTCGTACCTATATAATACATCTATTCGTTTAAATTTATTTATTTTTAATAAAAAACTCCAAATCTTTTGTTATGAAAAAAATCATCTCCTTTTTATTTTTATTATTAATTAGTTTTATTGGTAACACTCAAGTTAAGACTCTCATAGATTTTGGAAGTCCCGGCAATACAACTTCCGGTAATTGGAACAATATTACTACAACAAATCTCTCAGAACCTAATCTCATTGATAGCAACGGTAATTTAACAGGAGTAGCTTTAAATATTGACGATGTGTTTGATGATTATAACCCGAGTGGAACGAATTCTCCAGATGCATCTTTAAACTTTCCTTCTACAGCAACTTCCGACTCTTTCTTCGGAGAAAATCAAATTTTCCAAGGTACCCTTGAGCCAACAGGTGGATTTATTTTAAGCGGTTTAGATATTTCTAAGTTCTATTCCTTCCGTATTTTTGCTTCGCGAATGGGTGCAGGTAATGAAAGCCGTGAAACATTATACACAATTTCCGGGCTTACCAGCCAATCCAAAACTTTAGAAGTATTTAGGAATACATCGAATATCGCTGACATATTAAATGTACAACCTGATGCTACTGGGGAAATTAAATTTACATCAACCACAGGACCTGGAAATAATAATTCCTTTGGATTTTATTATTTAGGTGTAATAGAAATGACTACCACAGATAGCACATTATCTCTGACAAAGAATATTTTAGATTCAAAAATAAGTGTGTTTCCTAATCCCATACTCAATAGCACAAAAATTAACTTTAATCTTAAAAAAAGTGTTTTTTTGAATATTTCTATATATGATATATCAGGCAGATTAATAAAAACACTCAAAAATGAAAACGTATCTGCTGGTGAAATTACTATAAATTGGGATAAATCTGATAATTCCAAGCAGAAAGTGTCATCTGGTTTTTATTTATTGAGAATTAGTGCTGGGAATACAACAGATACATCAAAATTGATTGTAAAATAAGTAAAAAATTTCAGGCTAAATATTAACCTGAGATTTTAAAACTTACACAGTTTATGAGATACTGCCAGTTATAGTGGTGTTTGGGGAAATTTTTAAAAGTTAGTTTTTAAACTTCAAACACGATCTTGAAAAAATTAAATTTTCTTTGGTGTTACTGTTTCATAGATAACAGCTTCACTGTAATCTGCATATACAGCATGTATAAGCAGTTTATTTTTTTTTCCCGAACGAGTTGTTAAATCATAAATATTTCTTTCTATTAACTCATTTTTTCTTTTCTCACTAAACACATTAAACTCACTTACATTATACTTATAATATGTAGTAGAGATTACGTGGTAATGTTTAACAATTTTCTCTTTTGTTTTTAATGCAAAATCGGTTTCATCATTGTTTTCAGATAAGTTAGTAGGTTTTATATCCACATTAAAAACGACAATATCTCCATTTACATAAACCATTGCTGTATGTAATCCAGATTTAATCTCATCTAAATTAATATTTATGGTATTAGAATCATTTTGATACGCTGTACGCTCAAAAGTTTCCTTATTATATAAAAGCACTTGGTTTATAGTATGTTCTGAATCCTTTAAACTCAACACGTTATTTTTTAAGGTTTGCTCCAGCTTAAAAGGGCCTCCAATATTTGGAAGCAACTTGCTTTGCGAATGCAAACCAAGTGTGCACATTACAATAGCAAATACTGCTTTTTTCATAATAATAATGTTTTTAAATTGCAATTGCTATATTAAAAAATTTATGGTCTTGAGTAAAGGTTACCTTAAAGCTCTTCAATTATAATATTACAGTTTAATTGTAATTATTCCACAAATATAATTTTTATTAGACTTAAGAAAATAGTTTTTAAAATTAAATTTTATTTTAAATTCAATAATCACAAATTAATATCAAAGGATCTGTAAATCAATCGCCTTCAAATTCTCAATTCTATTTCTAATCAAAAATTCGTCAATAGTTTCAAAATGCTCAATAACCCTTTGCTCTTTAAATTCAAAAACTTTATTTGCGAGTCCTTGAAGAAAATCCCTATCGTGCGAAACTAATATTAATGTGCCATCAAAATCTAACAAAGCTTCTTTTAAAACATCTTTAGATTTTAAATCCAAATGATTAGTTGGCTCGTCTAAAATCAATAAATTTACAGGCTCTAAAAGCAATTTCACCATAGCCAATCTAGTTTTTTCTCCTCCAGAAAGTAAGCCTACTTTTTTATCAATGGCATCACCTTTAAACATGAACCGCCCTAAAATATTTTTAATCTGTTTTCTTACATCACCTTGCGCTACTTCATCAACCGTTTGAAAAACAGTTAACGATTTATCCAATAAGGCCGCTTGGTTTTGGGCAAAATAACCAACTTGAACATTATGTCCCATAACACATTCGCCTTTCACCTCAATAGCGCCTAAAATTGCTTTGATCAAGGTTGATTTTCCTTCGCCATTCCTTCCTACAAAACAAACTTTCTCTCCTCTTGCAATAGACATGCTTGCATTTTTAAACACCACATGGTTATCATAAGATTTTGAAACATCTTTTACCGTTACGGGATAATCGCCAGAACGCTGTGTTTTAGGAAAGCGCAATTTTAAAGCGGAGGTGTCCACATCATCAATCTCAATAATATTTAATTTTTCGAGCATCCGCTCTCTAGAAGATACTTGATTAGTTTTAGAAAAAGTACCTTTAAATCGATCTATAAATGCTTGATTATCGGCTATAAATTTCTGCTGTTCTTGAAACGCTTTTATTTGATGCGCTCTCCTATCTTCTCGCAATTGCAAATAGTGTGTATAGTTTGCTTTATAATCGTAGATTCTCCCCATAGTCACTTCAATAGTTCTATTGGTAATATTGTCAATAAACGCTTTATCATGAGATATTACAACCACAGCTTTAGCTTTATTAACCAAAAAATCCTCCAACCAAATAACCGATTTTATGTCAATATGATTTGTTGGTTCATCCAGCAAAATTAAATCTGGTTTTTTAAGTAGAATTTTAGCCAATTCAATACGCATACGCCAACCACCACTAAACGTGTTAGTTTGTTTAGTAAAATCAGTCTTATTAAAACCCAGTCCTTTTAGGGCTTTTTCAACTTCAGCATCATAGTTAATATCTTCTAAGGCGTAATATTTTTCACCCAAATCTGAAACACGTTCAATAAGCTTCATGTAGGCCTGAGATTCATAATCGGTTCGTGACTCCAACTGCTTGTTCAAATCGTTCATCTCATCACGCATATTGTACACATGACTAAAAGCCTTGGATGCTTCATCGAAAACAGTTGTATCATCTTCAGTTAATAAATGCTGTGGTAAATAAGCAATTACCACGTCTTTAGGACACCTAACACTTCCGGAAGTTGGGTCTAGAACACCAGCTATAATTTTCATCATAGTAGATTTGCCTGCACCATTTTTTCCCATCAATGCAATTTTATCATTTTCATTAACTGTAAATGACACTTCACTAAATAGTGTGTTTCCGCTAAATTGAACTTCTAAATTATCGACTGAAATCATATTCTAATTTTTAAAGCTGCGAAATTACTAAAACAATAAGTACATAATGTATTGCACTGTTTAAAAATAGATGTATAATAATTATTTTTTCTTCAAGATTATCATTTGAAAAAAAAACAGAATTCTAAAATTAGAATCCTGCTTGTTTTAAAAATTATATACCAAATATAACTATACGGTTTGCATCTCATGTTTACCCTCGTAAACTTCCTCAACCAATTTTCTATTAAATGCTGGTAAATCATTAGGGTTTCTACTGGTTACCAAGCCTTGGTCAACAACAACTTCTTGGTCAATCCATTGCGCTCCTGCATTTATAATATCTGTTTTGATAGAATCATAGGAGGTAATTTTTCTACCTTTTAAAACGCCTGCTTCAGCCAATAACCATGGTGCATGACAAATTGCTGCTACGGGTTTATGATTTTCAAAAAATGATCTAATAAATTGTACTGCTTTATCATCTTTTCTAAGTAAATCTGGGTTTATAACCCCTCCCGGTAACATTAAAGCATTGTAATCGCTTTGTGTAACTTGATCTAAGGTTTTATCAACTTTATATGAGTTGCTCCAATTGCCATCTGCCCATCCCTTTATTTCTCCAGATTCTAGAGATACAATATGTACATCTGCTCCAGCTTGCTGTAATGCTTTTTTAGGTTCTATTAATTCACTTTCTTCGAATCCATTGGTTGCTAAAATTGCAACGGTCTTTTTATTTAAATTTTTCATTTGTGATTATTTTTAATTAATAATTTCTTTCCATCTAAAATACTATGGATACATGTATTACACAAAAGCACAGCGCGGTTTAACCCAATCTTAACAGCTAGTGTTAATAAATCTTAAAAGAAATTTAAAATATATTTTTTTGAGTTAAAAACTATATTTATTGCATTAATTAAGCATTTTAAAAAAAGTTAGATTTAAATGAATAAAAAAAGAAAAAATGAAAACTTCAAAAATATTAGGTTTAGCAGGTACTTTAACAAAAAGTAGAAAAGTGAGAATTGCAATTGTAGGCATCGAATTGGCGATTATGGTTTATGCTTACTATAAAACAAAAAACACCAATGATACACCAAGGCTAGAATAATAGTATTTTACTATTTAAAAAAAAATTAATATAAATAGCACCTATTCAATAATCAATGAAGAATGATTAATGAATAGGTTTTTTTTAGGCTAAAAACCAATACTAAATGGCTCCATTTATTATATCTAAAATATTGCATCCGAGTATTTGGTAATCAAATATATAATCGTAAATTTGCAAACTCTTTTTGAGAGAGGAATGTTTAATAATTAAAAAATCAAAGTGTGGACACATTAAGCTACAAAACGATTTCAGCAAACAAAGCTACTGTAAACAAGGAGTGGGTTTTGGTTGATGCTGAAGGTCAAGCGCTTGGTCGTTTAGCTTCTAAAGTTGCAAAACTTATAAGAGGTAAACACAAGCCAAATTTCACACCTCATGTTGATTGCGGAGATAATGTAATTGTTATCAATGCAGACAAAATTACGTTATCTGGTAACAAATGGACTGATAAGTCATACATTCGTCATACCGGGTATCCAGGAGGTCAAAAAAGTTTAACTGCTACCGAACTGTACGGAAAAGATCCTGCAAGAGTAGTAGAAAAAGCGGTTAAGGGCATGTTACCTAAAAATAAATTGGGAGCATCTTTATTTCGCAATTTAACAGTTGTTGTTGGAGACAAGCATGCACATGCAGCTCAAAAACCAAAAGCAATAAATCTAGAAGAATTTAAATAACATGGAAGTAATTCACAAAATTGGCCGTAGAAAAACGGCTGTTGCGCGCGCTTATGTTGCCCCAGGAAAAGGTAACATTACAATCAATAAAAAAGACTTAGCTAATTATTTTACTACTGCTACTTTACAGTACAAAGTAAAACAACCTTTAGTTTTGACTAACAATGACGCCAACTTTGATATTACAGTAAATGTATTCGGAGGTGGTATTACTGGTCAAGCAGAAGCTGTTCGTTTAGCCCTTTCACGCGTGATGTGTGAGATTGATGCTGAGAACAGGTTAATCTTAAAGCCAGAAGGTTTATTAACAAGAGACCCAAGAATGGTTGAACGTAAGAAATTCGGTCAGAAAAAAGCGCGTAAGAAGTTTCAATTCTCTAAACGTTAATATCCTGGACATGGTTCAGGATCTGGTTATCAGATATCTTTATCATTTCCAACAAAAAATAAAATTAAACAAGTTATTGTTGTCCTAGTCTAAATAAGACAGGATTTAGTTTAGCATCTAAATGAAGCCAAGTGCAAAAAGCTTAACGCTGAAAGCCAAATGGAACATTGCTAATTCAACAGAACGTAAACTAGTATTACAAAATGGCAGTAGAAGTAAAAGAATTACTTGAAGCAGGTGTACACTTTGGACACCTTACACGTAAGTGGGACCCTAATATGGCGCCTTACGTATATATGGAGCGTAATGGTATCCATATTATAAACCTATACAAAACAGCGGCTAAAATTGACGAAGCTGGAGCAGCACTTGCTAAAATTGCAGCTTCCGGACGTAAAATTTTATTCGTTGCAACAAAAAAACAAGCAAAGGATATTGTTGCTGAAAAAGCTGGTGAAATTAACATGCCTTATATTACAGAAAGATGGCCTGGTGGCATGTTAACTAACTTTGTTACTATTAGAAAAGCTGTTAAAAAAATGGCTTCTATCGATAGAATGAAGAAAGACGGTACATTCATGACATTATCTAAAAAAGAACGTTTACAAGTTGATCGTTTGCGAGCTAAGTTGGAAAAAAACTTAGGTTCCATTAATGATATGACGCGTTTACCTGGTGCTTTATTTGTTGTAGATATTAAGCGTGAGCATATCGCGATTAAAGAAGCTCAAAAATTAAACATTCCAATTTTTGCAATGGTTGATACCAACTCTGATCCACGTCAGGTTGATTATGTGATTCCTGCAAATGATGATGCTTCTAAATCGATTGATAAAATCCTTACCGCTGTTACATCTGCAGTAGCTCAAGGGTTAGCTGAGCGCAAAGCTGAAAAAGAAGCAGCTCCAAAAGCAAAAAAAGAAGTGGCTCCAAAGGCTGAAGCAAAAACAGAAGTTGTAGCTGAAAAAGCGGCTCCTAATGCGAAAGCTGCACCAGCTAAAAAAGCAACAGCTGAAGAAGAATAAAAAACATTAATACAAAACAAATAAGTCGTTTGGTTTTTTTTCTTGGTTGAAAATAAATTAAACGACTTTTTTTAAATTATAATAACTATGAGTACTACAGTAAAAATTACAGCCGCTGAAGTCAATAAATTAAGACAAGCAACTGGCGCAGGTATGATGGATTGCAAAAAAGCTTTAGTTGAAGCTGAAGGTGATTTTGATAAAGCGATTGCTGTTCTTCGTAAAAAAGGACAAAAAGTAGCGGAAAAAAGAGCTGACAGAGATTCATCTGAAGGTGCTGCCGTTTCAAAAATCAATGCAGAACAAACTGAAGGCGTTGCTATTGTTTTAGGGTGTGAAACTGATTTTGTTGGTAAAAATGAAAACTTTTTAGCATTAGCTAGCCAATTAGCTGATATTGCTTTGACTACAAACTCTAAAGAAGCCTTTTTAGCGTCTGATTTTGATGGTATGACGGTTGCTGAAAAATTAGTTGAACAAACTGGTGTAATTGGTGAAAAACTTGATATTACGGCTTTTGAAAAATTAGAAGCTGCTTATGTTGGTTCTTACGTTCACATCAATAAAATTGCTGCTTTAGTAGGTTTAACTGCCAAGGTTGACAATGCTGATGTTTTAGTTAAAGATGTCGCTATGCAAGTTGCTTCTATGGGAGCAACCTCATTATCGTATAAAGATTTTGACCCCGCATTCGTAACATCTGAAACTGAAGCTAGAATTGCTGTTATTGAAAAGGATAACATCGAATTAGGCCGTTTAGGTAAAACACTTAAAAACGTACCTACTTATATTTCTATGGCGCAATTAACTCCCGAAGTTATAGCTAAAGCTGAAGAAGCTGCTAAAGCGGAATTAAAAGCTGAAGGTAAGCCAGAACAAATCTGGGATAGAATTTTACCAGGAAAAATGGAACGTTTTATTTCTGATAACACAACATTAGATCAAGAGCAATGCTTATTGGATCAAAGATTCATTAAAGATGATAAGAAAACTGTCGCTGAATATGTAGCTTCATATGGAGCGGTTGAAATTTCTGGTTTTAAGCGTGCTACAGTAGGTATGTAATTTCCGCGAAAGCGTTTATATAATAAAAGTTAAACCACTATTCTTAATTAAGAATAGTGGTTTTTTTATCTATATTTTATTGAAAAATGCGTCTTTATATATTGGACTGTTTTCTATAACATGCCATATTAATTTATCAGAATGAAGTGAATCTCTTGTTTTTAAATTTTTAGTATATCCAAAACTTTCTACACTATCAATACGAACCTCTTTTATCTTTTTTTCATAATCCGTTATAATAATAGTGTGTTATACTGATGTAGGTTGACTATTTTTAGTTTTTTGTTCAAACTATTTTTTTAGCCGTTTAGAACGGCAAAAAAATAGTTTGAACTGGGTCTATGCTTAAATTTTATATTTCATCTGAAAAAATATATTTTGATTAAACACATCCCGAAAAAAGTACGGTACTGCTTTGCAGATCGATCTAGTGGATAGCGTGGTTAAGGTATTGCAAAATAGCTATAAGCCACAGGGTGCCCTATTTTTATTTTAAATCTTAAAAAACGACCAAAATTTTTTATAATTACAGAATACAAGATTTCATTTTGCTTCCTCTAAAAATAAAAAAAATGTGTAGATTTGTGCAACTTCAGTAAATAACTCATGAAATATAAAAGAATACTTCTTAAACTATCTGGCGAAGCATTAATGGGAAACCGCCAATATGGTATTGATCCTGATCGCCTATCAGAATATGCAGAAGATATAAAAACAATTACAAATAAAGGCGTTGAAGTTGCCATAGTTATTGGCGGCGGAAATATTTTTAGAGGTGTTGCTGGTGCTAGTAAAGGAATGGATCGTGTACAAGGCGACCACATGGGTATGCTTGCAACCGTTATTAATGGTTTGGCCTTACAAGGCGCTTTGGAAGATGCTGGGTTACCAACAAGACTACAATCAGCTATTAAAATTAACGAAGTTGCAGAACCTTTTATTAGAAGAAAAGCGATGCGCCATTTAGAAAAAGGA
>ENA-ORXM01002961-ORXM01002961.1-marine-metagenome-genome-assembly--contig:-NODE-2961-length-18086-cov-5.695541_pt1 | contig 18086 bp, 12 predicted proteins | sample MGYA00237867_ERZ511480 | MGnify/ENA primary metagenome ERZ511480 (study PRJEB26309, sample SAMN06266103) | marine metagenome | isolation source: Algal blade | place: United Kingdom:Sidmouth, United...
GTACACGCCAGAGGAATATGGCCTTCGCCAGCTAGCAAACCTGACGTCGCGTCCAAGCCAACCCAACCGGCGCCTGGTAAATAGACTTCCGCCCATGCGTGTAGATCGGTGAAATCTTCTTCAGCGCCGGAGGGGCCATCGATAGATTTTTCATCGGGGCGCAGTTGCACTAGATAACCCGATACAAATCGAGCTGCCAAGCCGTAGTTGCGCAGAATCTGCACCAGCAGCCAGCCACTGTCGCGGCACGAGCCACTGGCTAATTTAAGTGTTTCTTCTGTGCTTTGAACACCTGGCTCTAAGCGTACACGGTAAGAGATGTCTTGCTGAACCGCTTGGTTTAGCTCAACCAAAATATTGTTGATGCTGCCTTTTTTGGGCTTGTGCTTTTTTAGCCAAGCGCTGAGCAGCGGACCTGGTTTGTCACAGTGTAAATAAGGCGCCAGCTCTACCTTGGCTTCTTTTTCGTAGGAAAAAGGGTAGTTCTCGGCGTATTCTTCAACAAAAAAGTCGAAAGGGTTGATGACGGTGAGGTCGGCAACCAAGTCCATTTCCACGCGTAGCTCGGTGGTGGGCTCTGGGAACACGATACGTGCTTGGTAATTGCCAAAGGGATCTTGCTGCCAATTGATGAAGTGTTCTTTTGGCGTGATGTCGAGGGTGTACGACAAAATAGGGGTACGGCAATGGGGCGCAGGGCGCAGTCTGATGACGTGTGGGCTGAGCGTAACCGGCTTTTTATAGCGGTAATGCATGATATGCGTTAAGCCAACTTTGATACTCATGGCGCCTTATATCTCCTTCGGGGAGTAGTAGCTCTCATTGATGCCATTGCTGACACCGATAAGTAAGATTTCCAGTTCATCCACAAATGCGTGCAGGCTGCTGGGGTCATTGGCCAGTTCTGTCATTTGTGCTGATTCCAATCGCTCGATCAATTTTGCTAACTCCGACAATGCTTTTTCGCCGCCACCAATCGCTTGCAAGTGAGCTTGTAAGCGATCGACACAGTAGCGGTAGCAGCGTGGGCTGGTGTTGTTTTGCAGCAGATAATTCAACACTTCAGGGCCGGCTACCGCGCCACTTTGGCGGCGATACATTTGCAATGCCGAAACAGATTGCAGAACTGATTCCCATTGACGGTTATCAAAGGGGACGAGTGATTGTTGGTCTTTTGTAGGCAATAAGTTTGCCGACCTAACGTCCAATATTCGCGAAGTCATGTCCGCACGTTCAATGTGCAGCCCAACACGCAAAAACTGGTAGCTCTGATCGCGATTCATGGTGCTGTCGATAGCGCCAAAAATAGCGAGCATGCGTTGTTCAATGTCGCTTAAGGCCATGTGTTTGTTGGCGACGTTGAAGTTGTCGCCCAAGTTGGCTTTGCTGGCCAAGCACAAACCGTTGATGGTCGTGTAGAGGCTCGTGGGCATCATGTCGCGGCAGGCGCGTAAGTTATAACGCACCGCTTGAATTGAGCTAACTAAGGAGCCCGAATTGCGAGTGTCGGCGATGATGAATTTAGAAACACTGGCCGCAGTGACTTGTGGGTAGTGCTCAAAATAGAGTTCGTCCATACCGGTTACAGCCAGCAGTGGCGTCCAGCCAATACTTGCGGTGGTGTAGGGCGAATCGAGCAGGAGATTAGTGTGTGCATTGAGTAGGCGTACGGTGCCGTCTACCCGTTCCAGATAGCGACCTAACCAATAGATATTCTCAGCTACGCGAGCGAGCATGGATGTGTCCTCCGATGATTGGTTGCTAGTTTACGATTGGCTTTGTGATTGTGATTCCACCGGTGTGTCCAGTTCTTCTGGCTCTACTTCACCGCGGGTGTCCACAATCCAAGTATCTTTGCTGCCGCCTCCCTGAGAGGAGTTGACGATAAGCGAGCCGGGCACCAAGGCGACTCGGGTCAAGCCACCTGTTGTCACAGTGACGTGCTCACCTTGCAGGACAAAAGGCCGCAAATCGACGTGACGAGCGGCGACATCGTTTTGGTATAGCGTGGGTGATGTGGATATGGCAAGCGTGGGCTGCGCGATGTAGTTGCGTGGATCAGCCAATATTCGGTCGCGACACTCTTCTTGCTCTTCGAGTGTGCTTTGGGGACCAATCAGCATGCCGTAACCACCGGACTCGTTGGCGGGTTTGACCACAAGTTTGTCCAAATTGGCCAGCACATGTTCCTGTTGATCTTTCTCGCCGCACCGGTAGGTGGGTACGTTGTTGATCATTGGCTCTTGGTCGAGGTAATAACGGATGAGCTCGGGTACATAGGCGTAAATGACTTTGTCGTCGGCAACACCTGCACCTGGTGCATTGGCAATGGCCACATTGCCGGCACGCCAAGCGCGCATCAAGCCAGCAACACCGAGCGTAGATTCCTTGTTGAAGCACTCAGGATCGATAAAAGCGTCATCAACACGGCGATAGATGACGTCCACTTTTTGGAAGCCTTCGACGTTGCGAACGTAGACGCAGTCGTCTTCAAGCACCACTAAATCACGACCTTCGACCAGAGTTGCACCGATGCTTTGGGCCAGATAGGTATGCTCAAAGTAGGCGGAATTAAAAACTCCTGGCGTCAACACACACAAGGTTGGATTGGGGTTATCACTGAGTGAGCTGAGCATGGCGCGCAAATTAGCGGTGTAATCGTCTACGGGTAAAATGTTGCACAGGTTGAACAGTTCCGGAACGGTACGTTTCATGATCTCGCGATTTTCGATCATATAGGAGACGCCTGACGGTACACGCAGGTTGTCTTCTAATACGTAGATGGTGCCGTCGATATCACGTACCAAATCGCTGCCGCATATGTGCGCCCAAACACCGTGCTTGGGTTTGATGCCACGTAATTCAGGTAGAAAGTTTTTGGAACTGTCGAGCAAGTCCTCGGGCACTATGCCATCGCGAATGCAGTTTTGATCGTTGTAGAGATCGTCGATAAACATGTTGAGGGCGATAAGGCGTTGAACTAAGCCCTGTTGGATATCCATCCATTCGCTGTGCTCAATCACTCGGGGGATAATATCGAAGGGCCAATCTCGGTCAATGTTTTCACCGTCCGAATAGACGGTGAATGTTATGCCCATTTGCTTAATGGCAAGCTCAGCAGCACGACGTCTTTGATCTATTTGCTCATCGCTGAGTTCGTTGAAGTACTGAACTAATTTCCGCGACGCGGTTCTGGGCTGACCGGCTTTGTCTATCAGTTCATCAAAGCCTGGGGCTTCGTAGTTTTCCCAGTGTGATCCCATCGGTTACTCCCCTGTTGTCGTTTGGTATATGTACCAAAACAAACATAGATAACGCAAGGCATGCACCAAATTGAACGAGGTGACACGCTGAATGCACCAAATCGGACACGAATTTTGTAAAACACGGGCCATGGTTGAACTGACAGGGATAGTTCAACGTAAATATTACAAAGCACGTGTCAATACATACTCATCGCTTAGGGCTGTTTCAATTAGAGCACAGCGGCTAATTTACGCTGCTGATTCTATTCGATTAACATCGACCGAAACGGTGAGACTTGAAGTGCCACCACCATAGACTACACCCTTTAGTGGGGCGATGTCCGCATAATCTCGCCCCCATGCAGTGGTCACGTATTGGCGGTCTGGGCGCTTGTTATTGGTTGGGTCGAAGTCGAACCAGCCTAAGCTGGGGATGTATACGGAATACCACGCGTGAGAGGCGTCGGCGCCTTGTAGTTTCTGCTGGCCCTGTGGTGGTTGTGTCTCCAGATAACCGCTGACGTAACGCGCAGGAACGCCCGCGCGTCTTAAAATGGCAATAGCGAGGTGCGCGAAGTCTTGGCAGACACCGCGTCGCGCCTCTAGAACAGCACTGATAGGTGTAACCAGTGTTGAGAAAGTTGGGTCGTATTCAAACTCGGTATAGATGTATTCCATCAGTTTTTCCGAGAAGACAAGGGCGTCACCCTTGTGGTGCTCTAGCAAATCGATCACTGCATCAACAGCATCAATAGATGGGACATAAGGCGAGGGCAATAGGCAGTCAACTGCCAGTAGTCCTTCGTTTGTTTGTGCACCCATTAAATTGTGCCTTAGTTCATCAACGGCGGGTGCCTCTGGCAGCGGGGTGTTGATATCTTGTGTCAATAATGTAGACACAACACTCACCGTAAACTGTCGGTGCGGCACATCGATGCTGAAATAACTAATTCTATTGCCATAGACATCTTCGATCGTATCCACCACCGCTGGGGTGGGGTGGATTTCGATGTGTGTATTGAGTGGTGTTTGGTATTGTGTTTGACGCGGCGACAAGCAAACACGATTCACTGACTGCGATACATTAGTCGAGTATTGGTAGTCCGTTTTATGTACGACTTGTATTTTCACGATTGTTCTCCAGCCGTTTCCTGGCTTGTATTATCTAGGCTGGTCATAAGAAGAGTCGCTTCGTCCAGACTGGTGGGCAGGTCAGTGTGTGTCAGGTAAGTTGCTGATAACGACGCCGCTATCTTAGATAGAATTTCTTCAATGATCATCACGAACTTTTTGAGTGACTGGCGCTGTTGTGCATGGCTTTGCAGCAGTTCTGTAGGTTCGGCTAAGCGCACACGGCTGAGGCCAGCCGTGACCAGCTTTAGCAGTGCGTTGCTGTGGTCTGCGCGGCGCATACCGGGTAGGTTGCGTACGCTGCGATCGATATGCACTAACTGATAGGCAACCGAGCGCGGATTGCGTTCGTCCAGCAACAATAAATTGAGCACCAGTCTTGCGTCGAGCTGGCTACGGTAGCGACTGCGGTAGGTCATGACACTGTCAAAATTACGCAGTAAGTTTTCCAGCACAATGGGGTCGCTTTGATTGTTCAGCAGCACACTGCCCAAGACCGCCGTGCTCTGGCGGGCGCGTTCAATGCGGCGGCCAAGCATCATAAATTGCCAGCCGTCGCCGTGGGTAAAGCTCTCGTGCGTCATGCCGGTGATAGCCGCACAAGCGTCTATCAGGTTATTGATATGTTCAACCACGTGGCTCAATTTGGTCGGCTGGCCAATGAGAGCTTTGTCGTTGTTTTCTTTTTGCAGCGCAAGCGTGTGGTCATCAACCTGGTTGAGCACGCGCAGTAGGTCGTACGAGATACGATCACGCACTGACTCAGCGGTGTATTGCAAGCTCGCTAGAGTGGCTGCCAACGTGCCTTCGCGTTCTTCGTCAAATAACAGCGACTGCAATTCTTGATCAGGACGCAGAAGGCGCTTCGCCGCACCAGTGCCTACAAATCCTGGCATCGCACCGGTAATAATTGTTGTGGCGCGTAACTGCACCGTCAGCGCCTCTGAGATAGAGGTGTCGCCGTTGTGGTCAGGGTCATCACGACGAATAATCTGTAACGCGCTACGGATATTGCGCAACGAGTTTTCTAGGCGCTCGGCGTAGCGTCCAAACCAAAAAAGGTTATCGGCCACACGGCTGGGCAACTCGCCTTCGAGCATGGCGTAGTTAAGCGGTGTGGCTTGTTCTGAAGGCAGCAGGGTGTCGTCGCGAACAGCTGTGTCAGACAGTACCCACACGTCTTTGCAGGCATCAAATTGGCTTTTGTTAGATTGCGTACGATCGTCTAGCAGACACAAGCCGCCGGGCATTGCTTTAAATTGTTCGCCGTTATTTGCCAAATAAGTGCGCAATGTCATGGGCAGTCGCGATGGCAGCTGGTTGACTGTGCTGCTGACGTATTCACGGTCGACTTCGACGGTGGCGACAAACTGGTGTGGATTGCGCTGGATACGTTTTATCAGTGTTTCGCGGTCAACAGGTGCGAGGCCAGTTTTGGGCCTTAAGCTACGTCGCGCATTGATATCGCGGATGTCAAGTGTGTCGAAGTTCTGTAGTGCGTATTCTTTGCTTTGCGGGTCACCAAGCCAATACGTGGTGACATTGGGCAGCAACAAGCTCTCACCGAGGTAAAACTGACACAGCGCCGGCATAAAAGCGTTGAGCGCTGGATTGTCGAGCACCGCAACGCCAATGGGGTTGATGATCTGAACATTGTTGGCAATGGCAGCGTGAAGCAAGCCGGGAATGCCGGTTCCTGTGCTGGTATCGGAGTAGGCTAGCTGGTCGGCGTCACTGTCGTCGATAAAACGCAGAATGACGTCCACGCGCTGAAGCCCAGAGACTGTTTTTAGCCAGACGCGTTGGTCACGCACGGTGAGGTCATTCGCTTCGACCAGCGTATAACCCAGATATTTTGCCAGATAGGCGTGCTCAAAGTGATTGGGATGCTTGGCGCCGTAACCCAACAGTACACAGCGCTCATCGATGTCCATAGAGTTGGTCAGCGTAGACAGCAGCGCCCGAAAGTACAGCGTTTGTCGCTGTACTTGCGCAAATCGAAACTGCTCGCGTAAAACCTGCGACAACACCAGTCGGTTTTCTAGGGCATAGCCGATGTTTCGCGGCGCTTGGCAGACGTCGCCGACTGCCAGCCAGCGACCATCATTGGTGCGGGTTACATCGATGTTGCACAGTGGCAGGTGCCACGCGCTGGGCACTTGGCGCACAGTACGCAAATAACCGCGATGCGCAAACACCGCTTGAGCTGGCACAACACCACGCGTAAACAGCGATTGCTCGCCGTAGATATCCGCCAACATGGCTTGTTTCAGGCGCGCACGCTGACACAAACCCTCATCCAGAGATTGCCACTCGGGTTGAGAAATCAAAGTCGGCAGCATATCCAGTTGCCAAGGTCGCTCTTCTAGGCGTCGTTGGCCCACGCTGCCGTAGGCCAAACCGTTGCTGCGAAGCAGGCGTGCGATCTCTTTCTGGTGCTGTTTTATGTGTTCTTCTGGCAGCTCAGATAAGCGAGCATTAAGAGACGACAGTCGGTCGATCCCTGTGTCTAACCTGTGAACGTTGGTAGACGGCTCTGATTGATCTGTTGCGGGGGGGCTGTTTCCCATGAAATGGGCTTGTCCAGTCTGCTTGTCGGTTTATCACGATAGACTGAGCGGTTCCATTTCGCAAGAAGTGATGGCCTAAATTACCTGCCTGTATTGCGCTGGGTTCGAACCGTTGTGAAGTCCGTTTCTTGCTGGCTTGATAAAGCTCTGGAAGTTAAGTGTTATATCTTGTCGCGTGGTCGGTATGAGCGCGGGGCGTGGTGCTGAGGTGTCATACGCACAAACTCTCGCCCGTATTGGGCGAGCGTTTGTTAATTAAGGGCGCTTCAGGCAGCAATCACGACGATGTGATGGCTTTGACGTCGAGGTAGTCGTGCAAGCCATAAACGCCGTTTTCACGTCCGTTGCCCGATTGCTTGTAACCTCCAAAAGGCACGTCGTAGTCGTAGGCGGCACCGTTGACCGATACCACTCCGGCACGGAGTTTTCTGGCGACACGCTGTGCTTTGGCTGCATCACCTGAAAAAACACAAGCGCCCAAGCCATAAGGCGTGTCGTTGGCTATCTTGATACCGTCCGCTTCGTCGTCAAAGGGGATGATCACCAGCACTGGGCCAAATATCTCGTTGCGGGCAATGCTCATCTCGTTGTTTACACCAGCAAAAACGGTCGGGCGCACGTAATAACCTTTGTGCAGATGCTCTGGTCTGCCCGTTCCGCCTGCCACCAGCTCTGCACCCTCATCAATACCAGCTTGAATGCTGGCTTGAATTTGCTCAAATTGGTTTTTGTTGACCACGGGGCCAAGGTGCTCACCTTCTTTAGTCGGCTCATCTACACGTTTAGCGTCGGCGGCTGCCGCCGCATATTGCACCACTTTGTCATAGGCGCTGCGCTCAACCAGCAAACGAGAGAGCGCATCGCAATCTTGGCCGCTGTTACTGCAAATGTGGTCAACGGTGTGCTGCGCTGCCGCCTGTAAGTCAGCATCTGCAAACACCACATTGGGGGATTTTCCGCCGAGTTCCAATGCCACTCGCTTGACTGTTTTGGCTGCTGCTTGGGTGATCATCACACCAGCGCGAGTAGAGCCAGTAAAGGACACCATTTGCACATCCGGGTGCTGCGTCATTGCCGAGCCTACTTGCGCGCCGTCGCCGTTTACCAGATTAAACACTCCCGCTGGGAAGCCTGCTTCGTCAATCATTTCTGCCAATAGAATCGCCGACAGCGGAGAGTATTCGCTGGGCTTCAATACCATGGTGCAGCCGGCGGCAAGCGCAGGCGCCACCTTGACGATGACCTGATTCATGGGCCAATTCCAAGGCGTGATCAGTGCGCACACACCAACCGCCTCATCACGCAGTAATGACCCACCGCGTGGGCTAGGGCGCTCAAACTGGTGTGCACGCAATGCGTCAACCGTGGCCTGCATATGGCCATCACCGACGGGGGTTTGGCCCTCGCGTGAAAAGCTGATGGGCGCACCCATTTCGCTGCTCATCGCCTGAGCGATTTCTTCGTAGCGTCGCTTATAGATCTCAATCAGCTTGTCCATCAACACAGCGCGTGTTTCGGCAGTTGTTTCACTCCAGCTGTCGAATGCTTTATTGGCGGCCGCCACAGCATGATCCACATCGGTGGCGTTGCCCATCGCGATGGTGGCAATGGCTTCCTCGGTGGCGGGGTTGATCACGTCAAAAGTTGTTGAAGATGCAGGGGAGACCCAAGCGCCGTCGATGTAAAATTTCTGCAGGTTATTCATGAGTGAGTAGCGTCCGGATTGGCCTAAATTGGCTTAATTAAATTGAGTGCGGTAGTGGTCGCTGAGTGTCGAGCGACGATAGCAGGGCGGGAGTATGCAACACACGCGGTGCAAAAGTGTACCTACGCGTGTCAGGTTTAAGCCCAATTGAGTCACTTATCCAGCGAGTTAGCTTGTCCATGCAACAAAGCGGAAAGTCGATAAGTGCATATCGAGAGCTCGTCGAAGCAAGACAAGCAACCGAACAGCTGCTGTAGCCCGTCGAAGCTCTAGCCTGCGATGATCAAATCACGTGGCAGTTCGCTCAATATCTCCGCGCCGCCTTCACGCATAATCACAATGTCTTCAAGGCGAATACCAAAGCGACCGGGCAGATAGATGCCGGGCTCTATAGAGAACACCATGCCGACATCCAACCTGACTTGGCTGGTGGCGGTGATGTAGGGCGGCTCATGGATGTCCAGACCCAAACCGTGGCCGGTGCGATGGGTAAAAAATTCACCGTAGCCCGCGTCGGTAATGACTTGGCGGGCTGCTTTGTCTACTTCCATGGCCAGTACACCTGGTTTGGCTGCGGCTAGTGCGGCTTGCACGGCGCGCTCCACAATCGCATGTATTTCTTCGTAGCCCTCTGGCGGTTCACCTATGGCAATCATGCGGGTCATGTCGCTGGGCACACCGTCTTTTCGGCAGCCAATGTCGGTCACAATCGCGTCGCCTGGCTGAATCACGTAGTCACCGGGTGAGTGGTGCGGGTGCGCACCATTGGGGCCAGCAGCGATGATAGCAAACTCGGTTTTAGCACCTTGCTCGGCAAAGTAGTTGCCGACGATGTCGCGCAGCTCGGTTTCGGTCATGCCCGCCCGTGCGTTGGCAGCAGCACAGCGCAGAGCACCATCGTCAATCAGCGCGTTCATTTTCAGGCGCTGGAACTCGTCGTCGCTTTTGCGCATGCGCATCCAGCCGACGGTTTCGCTGCTGAAACTGTGTTTGGCATTGGGCAGTGCACCGAGCAATAGCAAGGCAAAGTCAGCACGCATGGTCTCGTCGAGCGCAACGTGACTGCACTCGCTTTCGCCCACCGCCGCCAGCGCCTCTTTTAGTGCGTGCTCTGGGCCGTCTTCATCTGCCCAGCAGTGCAGGTTTACATCCGACTTGGCTTCAACTTCGCTGGCGCTGAGTGCAGGGCACAGCATGGCGGTATCAGTGGCTGATACCAATAGCAGACAAGGGCGTTCATCTGGGTGCGGATAAAAGCCAGCGAGGTATTGCATGTGTTTGCCGGGGCCCAGCGCTAGTAGCGTACTGCCCTCGTGTTGCATGCGTGCTCGCAGTGCGGGTAGTTGCTCGCTGAGTGTTTGGCTCATGGGGTGTTACCTCGATGGAATTGTGCGCTATTGTGATTGAACGCATCGGTGGCGACAACCGCTTTGCCAGCCGAGGCTACATTCTTCAGAGGATACAGACGATGGTGCTTGGTTTTTTAGGTGCAGGACACTTGGCGAGTTACACCGTAGCTGGGCTTCGGGCGGCGGGTGATAAACGCCGTATTTTGCTCTCGCCGCGCAATACAAGCGTGGCCGCTCAGCTCGCGCAGCAACACAACTGCGAGGTGGCACCGAGCAATCAGTCGCTGGTCGACAGCTGCGATATCGTGTTGTTGTCGGTACGCCCACATCAGTATCAAGAGTTGCTGGATGGCTTGCAGTTTAAATCTGGTCAGTTAGTGATCTCCGCGATGGCAGGTGTTTCGCACCAGCAGTTATCGCAGCTGCCCAATCTGCAAGATGTGCAATTGGTGCGCTCGTTGCCTATTCAGTGTGCAGGCGTGGGCGCAGGCCCGGTGCCAATATTCCCAGCCAACGATACCGCTTTCGCCTTGTTAGATCAGCTCGGCACGGCAGTGGTACTCGGCGACGAAGAGCAGTTTGAAACTGCGGTGACAATTGGCTGCATGCACGGGTGGGTCTACCAGTGGTTGGCGGCCATGAGCAATTGGGCGACAGAGCAGGGCTTGGACGCCAAAGCGGCGGGCGAGCTGACAACAGCAGCGGTCGCAGGCGCAGTAGCCTACAGCCAGTCGCAAGGGCCATTGAGCATGCAAACAATAGGCGACGGTATTGCCGGTGAAGGCACCTATACCTTAAAAGGCTTAAAGCACCTGCAGGCTCACGGTGCTTTTGAAGCGTGGACAGGTGCGATGGATTTGGTGGATGGCAAAGGCAAGTCTTGATTGATTTTTAAGGTTTGCAGTATCGCTTTGTTGTAAACCTCGCACGATGCGCAGGCTTATTCTACCTATGGATGGCGTGTTCGAGTATTTACTCATGTCACTGCGAATAAGAGCAACGTATCTCGGTAGATTGTTGGCCTCGATGTGTGCGATGCGCAAGCTTATACGCACCTACTTTTTTCGTGCTTAGCTTGCATTCGTATAAAAACGGCGAGACACGATACTGTCGTGACTCGCCGAGATTTTTGAGATATTTTACGTTAACCGCGCAGGCTTAGGCCATCTGGCCCGAACAGCTGGGCACGCTCTGGATCAAATCCGAGCGTGATATCTGTGCCTTCATTGAGCGTTGCCCCGGTGAGTTCAGCAACAAAATTGCTCTGCCCATAACAAGTGCCATACGCAAGTGTGCTGGCGCCGAGTTGTTCAATCACTTCGACTTTCATAGTGCAGCTGTGACCCGAATCTACGCTCAAGTCCTGTGGGCGTAGTCCGAGTACCAGCTCGGCGTTATTTTCTAGGCCCGCTGTGTTTGCTTTAACTTGTATTTGTTGGCCGTCGGGCAGTTTTAGTTGCGCTAGTTCGCCAACTTTGCCGTCGTAGCGTACCGGCACAAAGTTCATTTTTGGCGAACCAATAAAGCCGCCCACAAATTTATTGCCCGGTCTGTGGTATAGATCAAGTGGGCTGCCAGCCTGCTCAAGCTTGCCAGAGCGCAGGACAAAAATTTTGTCTGCCAGTGTCATCGCTTCGACTTGGTCGTGGGTGACGTAAATCATGGTGGCGCCAATCTGCTGGTGTAAACGCGCGATTTCTAAACGCATATCTACGCGCAATTCGGCGTCGAGATTCGACAGTGGCTCGTCGAATAAAAACACTTTGGGTTTGCGTACGATGGCACGACCAATAGCGACACGTTGGCGCTGACCGCCCGACAACTGCGCCGGTTTGCGATCCATCATGGCGGTGAGTTGCAGGGCCTCTGCCGCTTCTCCAACTTTACTCTTCAGCTCTTCTGGGCTGGCGCCGCCCATTTTGAGACCAAAGCCCATATTCTCAGCGACGGTCATGTGCGGGTAGAGCGCGTAACTTTGAAACACCATGGCGATGCCCCTATCCACTGCGGCCATGTCGGTCACGTCACGCCCGCCAATCATCACCTTGCCTTCACTTAGGTTGTCCAATCCGGCAATCAAGCGCAGCAGTGTTGACTTTCCGCAGCCACTGGGGCCAACAAAAACACCAAAGGCGCCTTCTTCTAAGTCCAAATCAATACCGCGTATCACTTCGACTTGGCCAAATCTTTTGGTAGCGCCCCGTAGTTGTACTCCGCTCATGCTGCTCTTCCTCTGGTGTTAGTCCGGCTGTTGTGGCCGTTATTTTTATTTTGGAAAACCGTCATCTAAATGATGTCGCCCATCGGTGGCAGGCGTCGGGAAGCGGTACGTGCCGCCTCAATAACACGGATTTTCCAGTGTTCTAGTTGCTCAGCTTGCACCCTGAAACTGGGGGCAGAGAGGCCCAATGCCGCAACTGGCGCACCTCGATAATCGAGCAGCGGCGCGGCGACAGCGATAATGCCTGCAAAGTGCTCTTCGCTCTCAGTGGCCACGCCCAGTTGTCGAACCTCGGCCAAATCGCTCAGTATTTTTTCGCGATCGGTGACCGTTTGCGGCGTAAAGCGTTTTATTGCGCTGCGGTCGAGTATCTCGCCCTGGTGGGGCGGTTCTAGCCATGCCAACAATGCCTTGCCGGGCGCGCAGCACCAAGCTGGCGCTTGGCTGCCAATGCCGATGGCAGTGCGTAGACTTTCACGGCTTTCTACGCAATCGATGGCGACAACAGCTGTGTCAGCGGGCACATATAAGAGCGCTGTCTCGCCGCTTTCATCGGCTAAATCTTGCAGCAAGCCGTGTGTCAGAGAGCGCAGATCGCTGTCTGACCAAATACGGTTGGCCCATTCCAGCAGCTGTAATCCACCGCGGTAGGTTTGCGTTGCTTCGTCCAAGCTGACCAGTCGTTCTGCAATCAAATCAGCCAAAATGCGGTGCAGGGTGCCTTTGGGCACACCGCTGAGTGCCTGCAGTTCGCTAAAGCGCATGGGCTCGCTGACACAGATCAATTGCAGCAGTCGAAGTCCACGCACAAGAGCGCTGCCAGACTTGGTTTCGCTATCGGATTGTAGGATCGAAAGCTTGGACATAATTTCCTGATTGCTTTTTTTGGAACATTGTTCCATGATTTACCCCTGCAGGCAATATACTTCGGAAAGTGAACAGTATTAACTTGTTCTGATAGGAAGTATGTTGCGATTTGCGCAAACATAATCAGCATTCTAAGGTCGAAAATTTGAACACCGCCACCACCATCGCACCCGAAGTCCAAGGCACTGTCTGGCGTCTCGATCGAGCAGACACCACCTTGTTGTTGGTGGCGTCTATGGGCGAGCAGCCGCGCATACTGCACTACGGCAAGGTGCTGCCAAGCATCGACGATAGCTCTTCGTTGTTGATGGCTAGTCAACCAGGCTGGCCGCATGGAACATTAGACGATCGTGCTTTTGCGGGCGTCTTTCCGCAAGCGGCGAGTGGCTTTGGTGGTCAGCCGGCTCTGTTGGCGCACGCCGACGGTAAAACGGTTGATGCGCTACTGGCTTTGCAAGAAGTGATCGAAAGCGAGCACGCGCTGACGTTTGTATTTTTTAGCGAGGCATTGCGCGTTGAACTGAAGCTAGAGCTCGATCAAAGCGGTGTGCTTGTGGCAATGAGCACATTGCACAACCTCGCTGAGCACGATTTACAAGTGGACTGGCTGGCGGCTGCAAGCCTTGAGTTGCCGGCGATACCGCTAGAAGTAGAGAGCTACCACGGACGCTGGGGGCAAGAGTTGCAATGCAGACGTCACGCTCTTGATGAAACAGCGCCCACACTTGAAAACAGGCGTGGCCGCAGCAGTCATCAGCTGTTTCCTGGCATGCTAGCCGGTGAGCCAGGTTTTGGGCCCGCACGCGGCACTTGTTACGCGATGCAGTTGGCGTGGAGCGGTAACTTTCGTCTGCAGGCGCAGCGTCAGTTCGATGGCAGTGCAATATTGCAAGCCGGTGTCCTGTATTTGCCGGGCGAGGCTCGTTTGGCCGCTGGGCAATCTATGAGCAGCCCCGCATTGTTGTTTAGCTACGGCGAAGGCGCAGATGCTTGCGCGCAACGCTACCATCGCTATGTGCGCTCGCACGTGTTGCCACGATGGTCACGCACTGAACGACCGATTCACAGTAACAGCTGGGAAGCGCTGTATTTTGACCTCGACACAGCCAAATTATGCGAGCTGGTTGACGCTGCGGTTACCATTGGGGCAGAGCGCTTTGTACTCGATGACGGTTGGTTTCATGGCCGCCGTGATGATCGCGCTGGTTTGGGCGATTGGTGGGTCGATAAAGACATCTTCCCCGACGGTTTACAGCCTTTGGTTGATCACGTACGCGCAGCGGGCTTGCAGTTTGGTTTGTGGTTTGAACCAGAGATGGTCAACCCCAATTCCGATTTATACCGTGCACACCCTGATTGGGTGCTCAGCCACAGCGGCGAAGATATGCCACTGGCGCGCCAACAATTGGTGCTGGATATCGCCAAGCCGGAGGTTTCAGAATATCTATTTGCACAAATATCGGCCTTGGTTGAACAATACAAGATTGATTACATCAAGTGGGACATGAATCGCGATTTGCCGTCGGCAGGCGATGGTCAGCATGCACGTGCAGCGGCACAGCCGCAGGCGCTGTACGCTTTGATGCAGCGCTTGAACCAACAATTCCCCGCACTCGAAATTGAGTCCTGTTCGTCGGGCGGTGCACGCAGTGATATCGGCGTGCTGGCACACACTGGCCGTGTTTGGACGTCTGATAATAATGATCCGGTAGATCGTTTTCGGATACATCAAGCGGCTTCGCAATTTTTACCACCAGAAATTTTGGGCGCACATATTGGCCCTGACAATGCGCACCTCACAGGCCGTGTCACGCCGGTGCACACACGGGCAGTGCAGGCGATGACGGGCCAGTTTGGCTACGAGTTAGATCCGCGCGCACTGAGCGCAGACGAAGCCGAGGTGCTGAGCGGCTACGCTGCGTTGTACAAGCGGCATCGGGGTTGGCTGGCCAATGCAAGCTGGTACCGCATTGATGGGCTCTGGCCCGGTGTGATAGCTAACGTGCATGTGTCCGCTGATAGTTCACAGGCGATGCTAGCACTCATCACCGAGCACAGTTTGCACTGCGCAACTGCTGGTCGTGTGGTTGTGCCTGGCTTGGATTACGATGCCCACTACCGCGTAGAGCTGGTGATTGCCGACCGCGAAGAATTACAGCGGCGCAACCGCCAGATGCCCGCCTGGGTGGATTCCGGTGTGCGCATGACAGGGGGGGTATTGACTGCCACCGGGCTTGCGTTACCGGTGCTGTCAACACACTCCGGACTTCTGATACTGTTTGAGCGAGAGTCATGATTGATTTTGAATCTTTAGAGAGCCAGTTCCAAGAGCGATATGGCTCCGGTGAAACGCCGCGAATTTTTTATTCCCCTGGTCGAGTTAACCTGATCGGTGAGCATATCGACTACCACGGCGGTCGTGTATTGCCCTGTGGCATTGATCGCGGCACCGCACTGATGATCCGCCCCAGCGCAGACGACACCATCAAGTTGGCTTCTACCAATGTCGATCTGGTCGCCATTCTCAGTCCCGATCAGTGCAAACAAAAGATTGGCGAGCATTGGGTTAATTACCCTCTGGGTGCTTTGTCTAAACTGCGAGAAGTTGCGCCAACGTTGGGCGGCTACGAGTGCTTGTTCAGCGGAGATATACCCAATGGTGCCGGACTGTCGTCGTCGGCTTCGGTATTAGTCGTCACTGCCTTTGCCATCAATGAACTGGCAGGCTTGGGTTTGAGCAAACTCGATATCGTACGCTTGGCGCAGGCAGCCGAAAACGACTTTGTGGGTGTTAAGTGCGGCGTGATGGATCAGTTTGCAGTGACCATGGCCGAACCTGCACATGCCATGCTGCTCGATTGCGACACACTGGAATATCAACAAGAGCCACTAGTGCTCGGTGAGCATTGCCTGCTGATTGCCAACTCCGGTCAGCGTCGCGAACTGGCAGAGTCTGGTTACAACCAGCGCTTTAAAGAGTCCAACCAGGCGCTCGATAAACTTCGCGCTGCCAGCAAAACCGACATCAAAGCGCTTGCTGATCTCAGCGTAGAGGAGTTTGAAGCCTTGTCAGGAGCATTGGCAGGGCAGCAAGTACTCATGGATCGAGCGCGCCACGTGGTAGAAGAGAACCAGCGCGTGCACACAGCCGCGAGCGTTTTACAAGCGGGTGACTTACAAGCCTTTGGCGCGTTGATGAGCGCGTCTCATACTTCACTGCGCGACCTCTACGAAGTCAGCACTGATGCGATAGATGCTCTCGTAGAAGAATCAATGGCGGTGCCCGGTGTGCTGGGTAGTCGCATCACGGGTGCCGGTTTTGGCGGTTGCACAGTGAGTCTCTTACGCCGCGATGCGGTAGAACAATTTGAACAACAAGTCAGTGAGCGATACCGAGCACGCACTGGTCTCGAGGCCGAGTTTTTAGTGGTTGAGCCAGGCCGCGGTGTACACGAGGTGATGCGATGAGTGCTTCAGGACATTGGGAGCGTCGCTGGCATCCGCTGCGACAAGAGTGGGTGGTGATCGCCGCGCAAACGAGCGACAGACCTTGGTCTGGTTTAGTGGTAGATGAAGCGACAGAGCGGCCACCTGAACATGACCCTAGTTGTTTTTTGTGCCCTGCTGTCACGCGTGCGGGTGGTGTGAGCATGCCCGATTACAGCTCGACCTACGCCTTTGAAAATGATTTCGCAACCTTGTCTCCTAGCGCACCGGAAGTGCAGAGTGAAGACCCGCTGACAAAGCGAGCGCCAGCACGCGGGCGCTGCCGTGTGTTGTGCTGGCATCCACGTCACGATCGCACTCTAGCGCAACTCAGCACACAAGAAATGCGTGCAGTAACCCAGCTCTGGCGCGACGAGTGGGATGCTCTTTCGGCCGATGAGCAGATTGAGCAGGTGATGATATTCGAAAACAAAGGCGAGGCAGTAGGTGTCTCCAATCTGCACCCGCACGGGCAAATTTACGCCTCATCGTTTGTCACAGACAACGCGTTGCGCATGCGCGATGCACAGGCAGAATATAGCAAGGCCGGTGGCGGGTCCTTGATGCTCGACCTGCTGGCAAGCCCCAATTGGCAAGCATTGCAAGTTCTTGAAGGCGAGCATTGGGTTGCGCTGGTGCCTTGGAGCGCGCGCTATGCCTACGAAGTGTGGTTAATTCCACGTGTTGCAGCTTGCCACTTGGGTGAGCTTAGCGAGGCCCAGTTAGACGAACTTGGATTGATGTATCAGCAAGTGGTGCGTGCTTACAACGCCCTGTTTGGTGGTGAAGCACCGAATATCACCATGCTGCACAACGCTCCTTGTGATGATCACGCTGACAACAAACACTGGCAGTTTCACTTGGTGTGTCAGCCTCCGCTGCGCGAACCTGGCAAACTTAAATATCTGGGTGGTTTTGAGCAATCGGCCGGTAATATCGTCAACCCTATACAGCCCGAACATGCCGCCACGAGACTCAGGAAAGTGCTTGAGGAGCTGGCCGCGACATGAAACTAGGCGTTTGCTGGTACCCCGAACACTGGCCCGAATCCGATTGGGCACGCGATGTTGCGCTGATGCGCGAGAGCGGCATTTCGGTTGTGCGTGTGGGGGAGTTTGCTTGGAGTCGGTTCCAGCCAAACTCTAACAGCAAAATTAACTTTGATTGGCTCGACCGCGCTGTGGAGCTGTTGCACGGCGCAGGTCTGCAAGTGGTGATGGGCACACCAACGGCTTGTCCTCCCAAGTGGCTGGTCGATGCCGACCCGTCGATACTCGCCAGCGACGCACGCGGTCGTGCGCGCGGCTTTGGTTCGCGGCGGCATTACAGTTTTTCGTCTGTCAGTTATCGCAAGCGCTGCGCCGACATGGTCGAAAAAATGGCCGCACACTTTGGACAACACCCAGCCGTGGTGGCATGGCAAACAGACAACGAGTACGGCTGTCACAGCACCATCATCGACTATTCAGAAAATGCCGCAGTTGCATTTCGCCTGTGGTGCAAACAGCAATA
>ENA-ORXM01002964-ORXM01002964.1-marine-metagenome-genome-assembly--contig:-NODE-2964-length-18078-cov-4.224654_pt1 | contig 18078 bp, 12 predicted proteins | sample MGYA00237867_ERZ511480 | MGnify/ENA primary metagenome ERZ511480 (study PRJEB26309, sample SAMN06266103) | marine metagenome | isolation source: Algal blade | place: United Kingdom:Sidmouth, United...
ATCCGCCAGATTTTGATATTGATTTTTCGCATCGGGATCGGCCGGAAATGACCAAATACATTTTTAATCGCTTTAAAAATGTAGCCTTGTTGGGTACCTATGTGACCTTCAAAGAAAGGGGTGTTATTCGTGAATTGGGAAAGGTATTTGGCTTGCCAAAAAGTGAAATAGATTTACTTTGTGAGGGCAGATTAGATGTGTCTAGACTTGATGAGGTGGCGCGTTTGGTTTTAAAGTACGGCCGTTTGATCAAAGACATGCCCAATTACCTGAGCATACATGCCGGAGGTATTTTAATCAGTGAAAAACCCTTGCATTACTTCTCGGCAACGCACTTACCTCCAAAAGGATTTCCGACCGTACAGTTTGATATGGTCATAGCGGAAGACGTAGGATTGTTCAAATTTGATATTCTTGGGCAGCGCGGACTCGCCAAAATACGGGAAGCGCTGGATATTATTGTATATAACCAACCTGAAAAAAAGGATACGTTCGATATTCATAATATCAAAAAAATAAAGACTGATGGGTCGGTTAATAACCTAGTGAAGACTGCGCAGTGTATGGGGTGTTTTTATGTAGAATCTCCTGCAATGCGTATGCTTTTAAAGAAATTGGAGGTCGATAATTACTTGGGGTTGGTTGCTGCCAGTTCTATTATTAGACCTGGTGTGGCCAAAAGCGGAATGATGCGCGAGTATATTTTGCGGCATCGTAATCCGGGTAGAACGGAAGAGAAAGCGCACCCTGTTTTGCTAAGTATTATGCCAGAGACATATGGGGTTATGGTGTACCAAGAAGACGTTATAAAAGTAGCGCACCATTTTGCCGATTTGGATTTGGGCGAGGCCGATGTACTCCGCCGTGGAATGAGCGGAAAATTCAGATCACGAGAAGAGTTTCAAAAAGTAAAAGACAAGTTTATAGATAATTGTAGGCGAAAGGGTGAGAGTGACGAGGTTATTTTTGAGATATGGGAACAGATTGCAAGTTTTGCCGGGTATGCTTTTGCCAAAGGGCATTCTGCTTCGTATGCCGTAGAGAGTTATCAGACGCTATTTTTACGGGCATATTTTCCATTGGAATATATGGTGGCCGTACTTAACAACGGCGGTGGGTTTTATAGACCTGAATTTTATGTACATGAGATTCGTATGTTGGGCGGTACGGTACATCCGCCTTGTGTTAACAGAAGTCATTACGAAAATGTTATCTATGGAACGGATGTTTTTATAGGCTTTGGTTTTTTACGAGAATTAGAAAGTAGGGTGGTAGAACGAATTTTGAAAGAACGCACCGGCAACGGTCTTTTCCTGTCGTTGGAAGATTTTTTAGATCGTGTCCTTATTTCGGTGGAACAGGTAGATGTACTTATTCGTATAAATGCATTTCGATTTACGACTGTCAACAAACACGAGTTGTTATGGAAAGCCTATTTTTTTCTTAGTAAGGGAAAAAAGATAGACCACCCAAAACTCTTCCCGCCCAAACATCAAGATTTTAAGATTCCGGAGTTGTATACCACTCATTTGGAGATGGCATTTACCCAGTTAGAACTACTAGGTTTTTGTTTGTGCAGTCCGTTTGAACTGTTGGCTGAACCTCCAAAAAATAATACGGGAAGCAAAGATCTTGAAAAATATCTTAATCGTCATATAGATATTTACGGGTATTTGATAACGGTTAAGCATACAAGAACACATACAGGAAAACCCATGCATTTTGCTACTTTGGTAGATCAACATGGGCAGGTTTTTGATACGGTCCTCTTTCCTCCGGTAGCCGCTAAATATAATTTTCGGGGTAAAGGTATTTATCGGTTTTATGGTAAAGTGGTCAGTGAATTTGGGTTTCTGAGTATTGAGGTTATAAAAATGCAAAAGCAAGATTATGTTCAAGATCCAAGATATGCAGATATGAAAACGAGTACGAAGGTGTTTGAAAATAAAAAAGCGGAGGCTAAACGAAGTACATAAATGATACTAAAGTGGGCAGTTTTAAGTTTTATCTTGCTGCTCCGCTTAGAATTATTCATTATAGCGAACGTATTTTTTTAGGTTGGTGTCTTCGCAAATAAAAGCAAGGTCTTTGTTGTAGGTTTCTATATAATCAGCGTAAACTTGATTACAATTACTTTCATTATAATGAACAATGACAACCAGCTTTCCAGCAGTTAGAAAGCTTTGTGCTCCTGAGGTATCCCACCAATTTTTCTCAGCATTGTATGATTCATAGGTGACGCCATCAAAGTCTTCCGCATTTTCCGTGAAATTTTTTGACATACATTTCATGCCTTTTTTATGTACGTAATCACAAAGCTCTTGAAAATAAGCAATGCCTTCTTCTTTGGTAACTTCTAGTCCATAGGTTTCCCTGACATCATCATACAGGGCCCAATCCATATTATCAAATTCTACCCAATCAAAACCCCAATCCGCTATTTTATCTATACGGGCTTTCATTACGTCTACAATTCCTGTGGTTGTGGTATTTACAAAGTATTCCCCTGGCCATTCGCCCCATTGTTTGGAAATTAAATAAGGTTGCAAGTCTTCAAAATCATCTCGCCAGTCTTCACCGGTTCCAATGCTTATGTAGGCAGCCAATTGGTTTCCGTTTGCTTTGATTTTAGATACAGATGCAATTACATCATCTTGAAAAGGGTCTAGCAATACATAGGCATTATTCGCATTTAGAGTTATATAGCCTAGTTGGTCTGGTTCATAGTTTTCATTGTAAGCATGGTTATAGACCGATATAGCGCTACTAGTTTCAACAGGGCTTTCGGTTTCTTTAATAATATCATTTTTTTCTGTTGTATTCGTGTCATCACTGGTATTACATGCCAATTGAAAAATTACAATAAGAAAGGTGCATAGATTTTTCATATTTTTTGAATTTCTCCATTAATGGCGCACGATAATTTTACCGTGTTATATATGGTTCCATGCTTTTCAATATTCTTTTTTAGTAAATCTATATTCAAACTTTCATCTTTGCTAAATACTTTTAAGACGTAATTTATTTCATCCATTCTGGGCGGTTTTTCCAAACGTCTGGCTTTCACTATAATTTCGGCAGAGGTATATTCAAAATGCATAAGAATAGAGAAACGCTCCACGTTTTTAAGAATGCAAGAAGAAAATGATCCTAAAAACAATTCGGCAGGGTTTGGTAAATTATCTGCTGCTTCTGGAGTTATACCAAAATTAATTTCCGATTCTTTAATCTCTATTGCCGCATTTGTCTTAGATAATGAACGAGCTGTTACAAAGTAATCCATAATGTAAAAGTGTTATTTTTCTGAGTCTTCCTTCAGCTTTACCCAGAGATAATCGTCTATTAGTTTTCCGTTTTTAAATGCCGCCTTTTTTTTAATGCTCTCTAAAGTAAAGTCATTCTTTTCCAAAACCCGCATAGAAGGTTTATTGAATTCAAATACGCCCGCTTCTATCCTTACAATATCAAAAGTATTGAAAACGTAATCGGTCATTAGTGCTATGGCCTTGGTGGCAATTCCGTTTCCCCAAAAAGGCTCTCCGATAATATAGCCCATCTCTGCACTCAATCTAAAAACATCTTTCTTAATATCTATTCCTATTTCGCCGACAAAAATATCTTTCCAATAGATTAATTTTCTTTGCGCAGAAGTCTTTTTAAGTTGAATAGCTATAAACTCTTCGGCATCCTTTAAGGTAAAAGGATTGGGAACTTTATCATAACCATTGTCAAAAATAATCGGGTTGTTCCGGTATTGGGCAAACTGTTTTGCGATTTCTATTTGATAGTCTTTAAGCTCTACCATTAAGATGATATTTTTTTAAACAGATTTATATTAGATTTATTCCGGTTTATTGTGGGTTGGCGCTTTTTGCAAATTAGGGATTTTTCTGTGTTTTGTACCTTGCTCATAAGAATAAGCCAGCCCTATTAATACAGGCTCATCATACATTCTACCTAAAAATTGGAGTCCAGCAGGTAAGTTTTTGCTGGTAAAACCCATAGGTACCGTAAAGGCAGGCTGGCCAGTATGCGGACTAATTATCTGGTTATTGTCTCCTAAATATTCCTCTTGAAAACGGTCAATTCTTGCAGGGGGATTGTTCCAAGAAGGGTACACTATGGCATCTAGGTTTAAGGAATCCATTACATTTTCTATAGCCTCGCGAAAAGCAACTCTACGAACATCCGAATACGCGTCCAAGCATGGAATTTCTGAGTCTTCCCATCTGCCTGTATGCTCGGCATTTCTTAGTAATCGTTCTTTTGCAAATTTAGAAGTACTACCTACTTTGATAATATCTTCTATGGTTTTTATAGAATCATTTTTTACGTAGTTGGCCAAAAAGCCCTCAACATCTTCCCGAAATGGAGCGCACCACTGGTTTTCTTTCAAACTAGCAAAATCAGGTACAACTATAGGGTCTACCACAGTAGCGCCAAGAGAATCCATATCTAAAAGTGACTGTTCAAATAATCTTTTGATTTCCGGATTAGGGTTGTCATCACTTAACTCCCTAAGAACTCCAATTCTAGCGCCAACAAGAGCATTACTGTCAAGGAACTGTGTATAGGTAAGGGGAATGTTTCCATTTGAGTTTTTGGTAAGGGGGTCATCCGCATCGTACCCTGCAATAATTTCTAATATTTTAGTAGCATCTTCAACGGTTCTGCCCATGGGCCCGACCACATCATTTCTCAAATATAGAGGAACAATGGCACTTCTGCTTATTAGGCCCAGAGTAGTTCTAAACCCAACTAATGAGTTGTGCGAAGACGGTCCTCTTATGGAATTTCCGGTATCCGTTCCAAGACCGATAGTGCCAAAATTAGAGGCAATAGAAGCAGCTGTTCCTCCGCTTGATCCTGCTGGAACAAAATCTGTATTATAAGGGTTTCTTGTAGTTCCCGCAGTTGAGCTTTCTGTATGCATTGGGCTAAAGGCCCACTCTGCCATGTTAGATTTGGCGATTACTATGGCACCCGCATCTACTAGTTTCTTTATAATAAAAGCGTCTTCTTTTGGTATGTAATCTTTTAAAGCTAATGAGCCCGCCGTAGTTGGTAGTCCTGCCGTATTAATATTGTCCTTAACAATGATAGGAATTCCGTGTAAGGGTCGCAACAAGCCCGTTTCCTTGTATTCCTTGTCAAGCGCTTCTGCAATTGCTATGGCTTTGGGGTTTGTAACTGTAATGGCATTTATGGTACCGTCAAAATTTTCAATCCGTTCCACATAGGCCTGTACCAATTGTTTACTAGTAAAAGAGCCTTCTTGATAAGCTTTGTGAATGTTTGAAATGGTTAATTCGGACAGTTCTATCGTTGGGTCATTTGTTGGCGCTTCTTTTTGGTTCTTACAACTAATAAATACAATGGTCAATAGTATAAGCAAGAATTTATTTTTCGATTTGATCATATTCAAAATTTGATGTAATGCCCCATTTTATTGGATAATGGCAAGGGGTTCTATAGTTTTCTGGTAGCTGTACTAAATTAGGGAATATGAAAGGATTTTTGACAGGGAAATCCGCAGTAATAGGGAGTGGATTTTATATTTGTCATAAAAGTAAATTACGGATACCACTAAAACAATCTGTGTGCACTGCAATTTTTAAACCTTTTGAGCGGATATAATTGTAAAAAAAAATATACTGTTTAGTGATTTTTATAAAACTACTATTAAAGGAATTATGGACTTCACAGTAAATGAAATATAGCTAAGAAAGTTAAAATACTATTGGTTGGTATCGCTTTTGTTAATTCTGGTGAATTATCTCTTTCTCAGGGAAATCTATTAGAAGGATGGTGCATATTCTCCTTTTCATTGGGTATTTTTAACTTCAAAATTACACTATGGGCCAGATTATAACATTCGGTGAAGTTTTAATGCGAATTTCTCCACGAGGTAACAAGAAGTTTATTCAATCTAATATTGTAGAATTTTATTTTGGAGGAACGGAATTGAATGTGGGTATTTCAATTTCTAATTTTGGAGGAGATGTAAGACATATTAGCGCCGTTTCGGACGATTCTATTGGTGAGACTGCTTTGGCCTACATTCGTAAATTTGGTGTAGATACTTCTTCTATATCCTTATCTAAAAGACCTTTGGGGGTTTATTTCTTAGAAGTAGGAGCGGTTATTAGGCCTAGCATGATTTCCTATAACCGGTCTCACTCTGCATTTTCTGAAATAGAACCATCAAAAGTAAACTGGGAAAATGCTTTGGAAAATGGGGAATGGGTACATTGGACAGGGATTACACCAGCTTTGTCACAAGGGGCTTTTGACACACTCAAAGAAGGTTTGAAATTGGCAAGGAAAAAAGGATTGGCCGTTTCTGCAGACCCAACATACCGCAGTAATTTATGGAAATACGGACAGGACCCAAAAGAAGCTTTACGTGAGTTACTCCATTTTTCTACCATTTTTATTGGTGGTGTTAATGAAATAAATGAGGTGTTAGGTACGGATTTTGGTTATGAGAATGATGATTTTATAGAAGCTAGCAAACAATTAATGGCCGCTTTCCCTACTATAGAAAAAGTATTCGATAAAATCAGGACTTCATTAAATTCTTCTTGGCATAAAATAAGGGCTAGAATGTGGAATGGCAATGATTTTAGGGAAACCGAAGATCTTGATATTACCCACGTAGTGGACCGAATAGGAACGGGAGATGCTTTTGCTGCCGGTTTAATTTATGGTTTGCAAAAGTACGACGATTATAAGGCAATGGAGTTTGCAAGTGCCGCATGTGCACTTAAGCATACCTATGAAGGAGATGTTAATCTCGCTACCGTTAAGGAGGTGAGCAATATATTAGGAGGTAATATAACGGGGCGTTTGCTTAGATAATGAATTAGGACAGCTACCAAAAACAGTTTGCATAAATAGATTTGTTCTTAACGACTTTTTGCGGCTGGTGTTATTTCTTAACTGCCTTTACTCCAGCTTCAATTTTTATAGGAAGGTCGTTTTCTTTTGGCGGAATAGGGCAGGAGCTATAATTATTATACGCGCAATAGGGATTGTATGCCTTATTAAAGTCAATTACTATTTGATCTGAGTCTGGGATCCGAAGATCAATATACCTACCGCCGCCATAGGTTTCTTCTCCGTTGGTTAAATCAGTAAACGGAAGAAATAAATAGTCTTTAAATTCTTCGGTTTGCCGTAAACGATGACTTTGGTATATAGTTAATTTGTGCTGTTGCCCTTCTATTTCAAAAACCACTTCTCCGTATTTTTCATAGGTAGGCGTTCTGTTGGTAGTTGTTTTCATTTGAAACGGCAGCGGATTAAGAATTCTTGTGAATTTTGCGGCTACACGTAAATTTTCATTGATAGGATAAAAGTCATGACCGGTGAACTTCTTTCGTTCCCTCTTGCTTAAAGGCGACTTTTCTGGGTTTTTGAACTCTGCATTTAATTCGTCTTGAAACTTCCTGACTTGGTCATTATTAGATTGCTCTTGTGCAGATACTATAGTGTTTGTGAGAAGGAATAGTATTGCTAAGATTGTTTTCATGTTCTTTTACATTTATTTGCTTTGGCAAACTAAACTGAATAGAACCCTCTTTGTCTTAGAGGGTTCAGTTTTTTTATAATAGGTCTTTTTGGGTAGTAAGCTCACCTACTCCCCAAGTTCCGTAATCTTCTGTTCGTAAAGCTTTTTGCTCTCTACTACGGCAACATTCAATTCTTGCATAATACCTTCAACACGACCTTCTATGCTTTTCATTTGATCATTTATGTTATCAAAAGAATTAAGTGCGGCAGCTACTTCTAGTGCTTTTACGACTTCTACGGCATCACCATGTAAAAGTCTTAGTTTATCAATAGCTTTTGAGGTGTTGGTCAATGTTCCGTTATACTTGGTGCGTGCTTTTTGAATGGCACTCAAAAGTGTTTTCTTGCTGGTTTCGTCACTAAGGCTATTGGTCTGTTTTTCCATTGCTGTGAAGAGATTAGCGGCCTTTTCTTTTAAATCTTCGTATTCTTTGTTTAGGTTGTTTACGCGGCGGTCTACTTTTTCCCAATCTCCATATACTTTGGCAAATTCTTTATCTTCATTTTTAGTATCCTCTAAGGCAGCTTTCAGTGCACTTAAAGATTCTAGGCCTTTATTTACGTTCTTATTGGCCGTTTCTTTTTTACTTTCAAAAGTAGACACTTGGCTTTTGAATTTGTCTTTTAAACGAATAAGGTCTTCAGGACTTTTGTTTTTCCAGCAAGAGGTAAGTACAAGTGCGGTAAGGGCAATTAATAGTGTTTTCTTAAACATGTAATGTAATTATTAGTTAATGGTAAGGCAAAGATACATATTCTTCTAACCTTTCGCTTTTTGATAGTCCGTTAGCTTTTGGGGACCTTCCAGTAAGACACGTACTACACGAAGCGTGCCATCATCGGTGGTAGAGATTTGCCATTTTATCAGAGAGATTTTTCCTTTCTCGATTTCAATACCGGTAATACTTCTTGGGTGAACGCAGCTACCATCGTTAAAAAAGGGGATATCTCCGGGTTCTGGAAAGCGCGGGCGGTGGGTATGCCCCACAATCGTAATCAAAAGGTTGTTTTTTAAAATCCACTTTTTAATGCGGCGCTCTACTTTTATAAGCTCTTTGTAGTTTTTTGCAGGACTTGTAGGGTCTGCAATACCCCATACTTGAAGAGGTTTCCATAGTGCGCGTACCAAAAACCTGCTCCAGCGCCAAAAGGTATAATTCCACCAATCCCCTTGATGGCCGTGAGTAAGGAAGATTTCTTGTTGGGAACCCTTGTGTTTTAGCACAATGCCCTCATGATAGGTAATGCCTTCAAAGAGTTCTTTTGACTCTCCGTCTATAGGCTCAAAATAACTGCTTAGATTCTTTTTTACATATTCAGGATCTTTGTAGACCATATCGTGATTTCCCCATATCATGTGTAGCCTTTTGCCTAAATGAAACTTTCGCAAAAGCTCGTAAACATTCTTGTGGGCCTCAAAAATGGATTCAAAAAAACGGTTTTCCCAAAGTTCATCACCATCACCTAATTCACAGTAATCAAAACCTTCTTTATAGTAGAAATTAAGGGCGTGAAAGTAAATGTTACGGTTGTTTGCAAAGTCATCGGCAAAACTATTGTCGCCTCTATGGCAATCACTGAAGAGAATAAATTTCGATTCGTCGTCAAAAGGTACCATTTTGGCAGTTTGGTACGCTTTGGATAACCTAGTATTGGACGACATATCGTAAATTTGTATAAATATCTAAAAAAAGCGTTGAAAGGCATAAAGTTTGTTTGAACAAACACTAATTTCTTTTGTAACTTTAGAAGGGTGTTTACGACTGACTAGACTGAAGATGAAAGAAAATTTTAGAAAAGATTTGCCCATATCGTCGCTCATTAGTTTTGATAAACTTTTGAAGCAGTATGATGTAATGGCCAAAAGTGGCAATGACACCGTGTCTCTTAAGGCGCGGCGAATTTTGGAAATGGCACAACCGTACCCTGAACTACGAGAGGGGTTCAATGATGTTTCCCTGCTTAAAAAGCACAAAAATGTCATTAACTTTATTTTGCAAGATATCTTTCCTGAAGTGGTCACTAACAATGAGATAAAGACGGCTTCTTTGCCTTATAGCGATATTATCTTCAATTCCTCAAAACGTTTCAAGAAAATATTAAAAGATGCTGGTGGTGAGGATTTTATACCTCACATGCGTAATCTGCACGAAGACCAAATGTATATTTTGGCCTGTACGGTTGTACTTAATTTTCATTACGGTTTTAATTTTGATTTCAAAAGACCGTTTTTTTACGATATACCTGATAAACAAGGCGTAATGCGCCACTATAGAATCTTGTATAATGCGGATTTTATTGATATTCTTCCCACGAAAACAGCTAAAAAGCTAACTCAAAGTGATGTGGATGAACTATTGGACAATTTTGAGAACATAGAACTATGGAAGGAGAAAATACCGCCTAATAGTTTTGTGTCAAAAGGGTTCGTTATCTCCAATATGTTTGATGTAACAGCCGAACATTCTATATCTGAAATAAAATCCAGCCTAATCGCTAATGATAAGCGAAACAGTGATAATTTTATGGGTGATTTGCAAGAAACCTTTAGGTCTTTCTTCAATACACCGGATATACAGGTGGGCTTTGTAGAGTATAATCCAAAAGCCAATCAATTTGAAAAGGTTTTCGCCAATGGCATGGAGAGTTTTCTATTAGGGGAAAACGATGCCTTGCATTGTACTAGTGCCTTGTGCAAGAGTTCTTACCAAAAGCTATTGGAGGAAAATAGTTATTTCGCGATTTCAGACATAGACCGAAGTTGTAAAGCTTCCGGTGGGGAATCTTTATATTCCGGTCTGAAGGAAAAAAATATCAAAAGTGCGATTTTGGCACCCATTGCCGCCAAAGGAGAGCTTTTGGGTGTTTTAGAATTGGTGGCTTATGAAGCTAATGTACTTAACAGTATAAATGCCAATAAATTAGAAGACGTCATGCCGTTCATTGTATCGGCCGTACTTCGTACAAAAGAAGAGCAAAGTAACTTGGTAGATGCCGTTATTCAAAATGAATGTACTTCTGTACATGATTCGGTTTACTGGCGTTTTGAAGAGGAAGCGAAACGTTTTATAAAGGATAACCTAGAAGGAACACAGCCAACTTTCAGAGAAATTGTATTTAAGGATGTGTATCCGTTATACGGGCAAGTAGATATTAAAAATTCGTCTCAGGCACGAAATATTGCTATTCAACGAGATTTAATGATTCAACTTTCAACTATTAATACGGTTCTTGAGGCTGCATGGCAAAAAAGGAAATTACCTATTTATGAAGAGTTGATGTTTAGGGTAAACAATCATATAGACAGTATTAAAGAAAGTCTGCACACCAATAGTGAGCAGTCTATTTTTAATTTTGTAATGGATGAGATAAACCCTGTCTTTTCTCATTTGAAAAAAGTGGATGAGGAGTTGAACAATCAGATTCTATTTTATGAATCTTCTGTAGATATGGGAACGGATTCCTATTATGACCACAGGCGTAATTATGATGAAAGTGTTACACGTATCAACATGTGCCTGGCATCCTTAATGGACAAAAAACAAAAGGGAGCTCAAAAAATGTTTCCACATTATTTTGAGCGCTATAAAACTGATGGTGTAGAACATAATATGTACATTGGTAATGAGATTGTAGGCGATCAAGATTTTGATATGTTATATCTAAATAACCTTCGTTTGTGGCAATTACAGGTAATGTGTGAAATGGAAAACGCTCATTATGCCTTAAAACCTAAACTTTCGGTTCCATTGGATGTTGCCTCATTGGTGTTGGTGTATAGCACATCACTATCCATTCGCTTTAGAATGGACGAAAAACGTTTTGATGTAGATGGTACATACAATGCCAGATATGAAATTATCAAAAAACGTATTGATAAATCTTTCATAAAAGGAACCAACGAGCGTTTAACGCAAGCAGGTAAAATGGTCATTGTTTATTCTCAGAAAAAAGATGAGCTAGAGTATTTACGCTATATTACTTTCTTACGTTCTAAAGGCTACTTTACCGGCAAGGTAGAAATAGTTGAATTAGAAGGTCTACAAGGTGTTAGCGGATTAAAAGCCATACGTGCCGATATTCTATACAAGACCAAAGAGAACGATTTGGAAAGGACTTATACTTACGATGACCTTATGAATGAATTAAAGGCTTAGGTGGGTAATTCAATAATTCTTTCGGGGCCGTAGAATTTTAGGGCTACAAAGAAAGCAATTACAGATAAGGTCATACCTATCATGAAAACGGTATACGTCCAACGTAATAACTTGTATTTTCGGTCTAAGACAAGACCCAGAAAGTATAAATCCTTCGTTAGGGAATCATAGACATATTTTTGGTCTTTGATCAGTTCTTGAATGGCCCACTCGTAATCTTCAAGTTTCATCTTATGAAAATTACCGAAGAACAGTAGGTTTACTTTTTTTTGGTTGACATCCTCTTTAGTGAATTCCCCACTAGTAACATTAGGCCGCGTAGCCAAGACGGACATAATCATGGAAGCCACGCTAAAAAGAACAAAAATCCCAGCAGGAATTACCAGATAATCGTTTGATGGATTATCTAACTTAGGTATTAGATTGGAAAGCATCAACGAAATAATAATAGCATTCACGGATAAAAGAATATTTGCCTTAGTATCGGCAATATCACTTAGTTTTAAGTGATTTCGCATAGTAACCCGAAACATGGTTTGAATGCCCCGTTCAGGACTCTGATTCTTTAACTGTACTTTGAGCTCTTCTTTTTTGCGGGTCTTGTTCTGCTTCTTATCCCGCTTCACTAATTTTTTTAAGTTTTCATCTTTTCCTTTTTGCCAGTTCTCTATGGCGTAATCCGTATAAAAACGATGCTCGGTCTGGAACATTTTAATATTTGTCCGGCGCCATTCTTTAGTAGAGATTTCCGCAATACCTAAAAGGCGTAATTCCTCCCGTAGCATCTCGCAAGTTTCCGGGTAACTGCCTTGTGATAAGTGAGAAGCATCTGCATCTCTCATGATTTCTTCCATGAGATTTTGTGGTTCGTAGCCTCTCTTTGTTGCCATGATTAAATTGCAGACCGTTTCAATCATTTGGGAATCGCAATTTTGCTCAGTAAGGAATTCCTTTGCTATTGCGCAGCTCTTTTCCTCATGATTCTCCGTGCCCTTCGTATAACCCGTGTCGTGAAGCCACGCAGCAAGAGTAATTGCATCACTATCTATAGCGTTTAAGTTATAGTAGTCAAGCAATTCTTTAGTACTTTTAACGACCCGTTGGGTATGCCTTAGGTTGTGATACAAATAGTTGGAATCTAACTCTTTGACTAACAGGTTGGTTGCAAACTCTTCGGTTTTCGATAGTAAATCCGGCATGAAACATTGTTTATGGTTCCAAATTACAAAATATTGAGAATGAATAGTATTCTATTGCGTAAACATTTTGCTTTAATAGCATTGGTTATGTTATTTATAGGTTGCGCTACTTCTAAAACAAAGTATGCCAATGAAGCAGGTAAAAAAGATATCCCTACCACCAAAGAAGTGGCACATACTTTTTATCTTATAGGTGATGCTGGTCTTTCTCCTATTAATGGAATGAACGATGCACTCAAGATATTTAAGGATAAACTTGATACTGCGGACAAGAATAGTACTGCCTTATTTTTAGGCGATAACATTTATCCGGCGGGTCTTCCTGATCCCATAGATTCTACTGCAGCGTATATTAAGGCCAAAAACGATTTGGACGCCCAATTGAAGACTCTCGAGAATTTTAAAGGGAACCCGATTTTTATACCTGGTAACCATGATTGGTATACTGAGGGTTTGGTAGGGCTGGCTAGGGAACAAGATTATATTCAAGATCAGCTGAATAGTAAGGATGTATTTTTTCCTGAAGATGGCTGTCCTATTGAAACTATAGAGGTAAGTGATAACATTACTATAATAGCCATAGACACGGAGTGGTACCTAACGGACTGGAACAAACGGCCGGATATCAATGATAAGTGCGATATTAAGACCCGAAATGCATTTTGGCTAGAATTAGAGGATAAAATAAAGGATAACAGACAAAATACCACTATTCTCGCCATGCACCACCCTATGTTCAGCTATGGAACGCATGGCGGTCAATATTCATTAAGATCTAATTTTTATCCCAAGGGAAATATTGGTCCGCTTCCTATTCTTGGAAGCGTTATAAATGTTTTAAGGAGAACAACCGGTGCATCTGTAGAAGATATGCAGAACAAAAGATATGTAGAGCTCAGAAAGCGTTTACTGACCTTAGCGCAATATTCGGAAAAGGTGGTTATGGTTTCTGGACATGAGCATACGCTTCAATATATTGTTGAGGAGAATACACCTCAAATCGTTAGCGGCTCTGGAGCAAAAACAGGTGCAACACGCTTACTAAACGGTAGTGAATTTTCAACCGGACAAAGAGGATATGCCACTTTAGAGGTGTATACAGATGGGTCATCTCAAGTACGTTACTTTGGATTGGATGCCAATAAAAATGAAGAATTTTTATTTACTTCTCAGGTTTTACCACCTGCAAGGACTTTTTTCGAAGAGAAATATCCTGAGGAATTTCCGGCTACCGTAAGAGCTTCCGTTTACTCGGAAGAAGAGATAGAGAGAAGTGGGTTTTTTAAATTTCTATGGGGAGATCGGTACCGAAAGTACTATGCAACCAAAGTAGAAGCTCCAACGGTAAATTTGGATACTTTAATGGGAGGTTTGGTTCCTGTTCACAAAGGTGGTGGACATCAATCAAAATCATTGCGCCTAAGAGACAAGGATGGTAAAGAGTATGTAATGAGAGCGCTCCGGAAGGATGCCGAACTCTATCTGCAAGCGATGGCTTTCCAAGAGCAATACGTAATGGGGAATTTTGAGAATACATTTACTGAAGATATTCTTCTTGATTTTTACACGGGGTCTCATCCGTACGGACCATTTACAACGGATGTGCTTTCAGATGCGGTAGGACTGTATCATACTAATCCAGTACTATATTATATACCAAAACAACCTGCATTGAACGAATTTAACCAAACCTTTGGCGATGAACTTTATATGATAGAGGAACATGCCGGTGATGGTCATGGAGATTTAAAAAGTTTTGGTTATTCCAATGAATTAAAAAGTACGGATAGTATGCTTGAAAATCTACGGGATGATGAAAAGTATGCCGTTGATTCTAAGCTTTATCTAAGAGCACGCCTTTTTGATATGGTCATGGGAGATTGGGACCGTCACGTAGATCAATGGCGTTGGGCAGAATTTGAAGACAAGAAAAATGATAAAATACTGTATAAGCCCGTTCCTAGAGACCGTGATATGGTTTATTCCCAACATGGTGATGGCTTTTTTATGAGTCTGGCCACTAGAATTATACCTGGTTTACGATTAATGGAAGGCTTTAACGAGGATATAAGAAATGTAAAGGGTTTTAATTCTTCTCCAAAAACTTATGTCTTGGATATGGCTCTTTTAACCCAGACTACTCCTGAAGAATGGGAAGAACAAGCCAAATATATAAGGGAAAATCTAACTGCTGAGGTTATTGATAAAGCATTCACGCATTTCCCAAAGGAAGTGAGAGATGAGACTGTAGATAGGATAAAAGAGGTTTTATTGGCTAGAGCCGGAAATATTGAGAAAACCGCAAAAATCTATTACGGGGTTTTAAATAAATATGCTGTAGTTAGCGGTACCGATAAAGATGATTGGTTTGAGATAAACATCTTAAATGACAAGGAGACAGAGATTAATGTTTACAGAAATATAAAAGGAGAAAAAAATAAACTGTTTTTTACAAAGATTTTTAATAAAAATAGTACTAAAGAGGTTTGGGTTTACGGTCTGGACGATGATGATATTTTTGAGGTAAACGGAGACGAAAGAAGTGCCGTAAAAATACGTTTGATAGGGGGGCAGAATAATGATGTGTATAGGGTAAACGAAGGGGGCAACATTGCTATTTATGATTATAAGAGTAAAAAGAACAGTGTTGAGAAACTTAGTGGAGCAAAACTAAAACTAACGGATGATTACAATACTAATAACTATTTGCCTTTGCAGATAAGAAACTCGGTAAATCAGATTATCCCAACTATTGGTTTTAATCCTGATGACGGAGTCAAAATAGGGTTTAGTGATACGTATACCTTCAATGGTTTTAGAAAAAACCCTTTCTCCCAGCAACATAAATTGGATGCTTCATATTATTTTGCAACCAGCGGTATAGAGTTGGGCTATAGCGGCGAGTTCGCTCATATTTTTGAGAATTGGAACTTGCATTTGGGAGTGCGGTTTACAAGCCCGAATTTTGCAATTAATTTCTTTGATTTTGGTAACAGTACAGAGAATTTTGATGATGACCTAGGATTGGATTACAACCGAGTACGTTTGCAAACCCTAAAATTTGCACCTGCTTTGGTATGGCGAGGCGACTTGGGTGCCAAGTTTAAAGCCGGGGTTTCCTATGAATCTATAGAAGTTGAAGAAAGTGACAATAGGTTCATTAATACCTTTTACCAAGCCAATGGAGAGGAAACGGTAAATAGATTTGTTGGGGTTGATGCCACCTATTCTTATGCCAATGCGGATAATGCAGCTTTCCCAACAATGGGTATGTCCACTTCGCTTGAAACCGGTTATAAGAGAAGTACGGAGAACGGAAAGGCTTTTGGGTATATTAAGCCAAGTCTTGCGTTTGATTATAAGTTGATACCAAGCGGCAGATTGGTTTTGGCTACGAAATGGAAAGCACATTTTAATATAGGCGATGATTATGAGTTTTATCAGGCTGCTAGCATAGGAGGTTTAGACGGGTTAAGAGGATTTAGAAACCAGCGGTTTACCGGTAAAAAATCATACTATCAGAATACAGACATAAGATATAGTCTAAGAAAGATTAAAACACAGTTGTTGCCATTGTCTATGGGGCTTTATGGCGGATTTGATTATGGTAGGGTATGGTTGCCAAAAGAGAATTCCAAAGATTGGCATACTTCTTATGGGGGTGGTTTTTTCTTGAACGGAGCCGATATCGTTACGGCACGCTTGGCACTTTTTAATAGTGATGATGGTATGCGGTTTTCCTTTGGGTTAGGATTTGGCTTTTAATTGCTGAAAAGGTTACTTAAGCACATATTTGTAAAGGTTCCTACCTTCTTTTTTAGTTTCTTCATCAGAAAGTAAAAGGGTAGAATTGTCCAAGAAACTAACAGATTCCAATTGAGTACGTACCAATAAATCGGTTTCTATGAGACTGCTTTCCGGTAAGTTCTCTAAGTCAAAATCAGTGATTGTCCAAAGCTTTCCCGCACCTAATAAAACCAAGGTTTTGCCATCTGGTGAAATATCCGCGGAAGTTACTTTGCAAGTGTTCCAATCATCACAAAGAGTAATTTTGCCAAGGAACTCGGCATCATAGTCTCCTTTGGTATCTGGAACTCTGTAAATATGTGATTCTCCTGTAAATGGGTTTGCTCTATTCTTTGTAAAGATATAGAGGTAATTGTTGTAGTGCACAAAAGCTTCCGCATCATACAGACGCTTGCTCTTTTTTGGCGGGAATTTTTTCTGCTCCGGATATTTAAAGGTTATGTGCTCTGCGGTAATATGCTCACCACTTTCGTATTCTGGATTTGGTAGTTTGTAGATTACGAGATTTTTTCTGTTACTCTCATTATTCCCAAAATCACCAATATATAAATTACCCTTTTTGTCTTCGGTAAGGTCTTCCCAATCCTTGTTTTTACCGTTTTTTACTTTCAGTTCCTTTAAAACTTCGCCTCGGTAATCCACTTTGGTAATGATGTCGTCATTGCCGCTATCCTCAATAAACCAGGCAGAATTATCATTGTAGGCCGCTATTCCAGAGTTTTCTTCTAAGCTTTTAGGTAGTTTGGTCACATAAATTAATTGACCATGATTGGCACAGCTGTAAAAAAGAAAAAGTACTACAATTTGAAGCGAAAGATTTTTTGCCTTTAATTTCATTGGGGTAAAATTTAATGGAATGTAAAGGTAAGACCTATTCGGGTTCTTGTGCTTGTAAAGGCATAAAAATTTCCGCTTTCCATTCCAGTTCATTACCACCCATATTTGGGTTGGTATGAAATACCTCAATAGGCGTTTTGGAAACCGTAAGTTTCTTCTTGGCAGCGTAGTCTAGTAATGCATACCAAGCACGGTCCGAGGTTAGATAGTTTCCGTTATAGATGGCCTTTAAGACTTTTTGTTCTTCTATGCGTTTGTAGAATATACCTTCTTTTTGCGGAAGACTATCGGATTTAATAATGGGAAAGCAAAAGTTATATGTAATACTGTCTTTTTGTACATCCCATTTTTCTATAGCGACGATAGGTCGTCCATCAAGTTCAATACTGCTTTTAGCCATTAAACCACTTAACCGCGAGTAGTGTTCCATCATTCCTTTTACTTTTTCCAATTGCGTATTTTTTAAAGGAATACAGGCACAGTACTTTTTAGGAATAACGGCT
>ENA-ORXM01002965-ORXM01002965.1-marine-metagenome-genome-assembly--contig:-NODE-2965-length-18069-cov-4.452479_pt1 | contig 18069 bp, 15 predicted proteins | sample MGYA00237867_ERZ511480 | MGnify/ENA primary metagenome ERZ511480 (study PRJEB26309, sample SAMN06266103) | marine metagenome | isolation source: Algal blade | place: United Kingdom:Sidmouth, United...
TATTTAAAGATCTGGAAACCGTTGAAAAGTGGGTTGACAAGCTTAAAAAAGCTTCAAAAGCAGGTCAAAAAGACGATGTTAGAGCCCACACAATGGCTGAGGAGATAAAAGCTGTTCTTGAAGCTGGTAAACCCGCAAGAACGATCATTGATGAAGAGAAAGTGGATATGCTTAAAGATCTATATCTTCTGACAGCAAAGCCAATTCTCTATGTTTGTAATGTGGATGAAGATTCTGTGATAAGCGGTAATAAAATGACAGAGGATTTTAAAGCTCTGGTGGCGGATGAACACGCAGAAGTTCTTTTAATAAGCGCTGGGATCGAAGCTGACATCGTCGAACTCGACACTATAGAAGAACGGTTAGAATTTCTATCTGAGATGGGTTTAAAAGAACCTGGGGTAAATAAGGTGATCAAATCTTGCTACAAACTGCTAAACTTAATTACTTACTTCACTGCAGGTGAAAAAGAAGTTCGTGCATGGACAATTCAAGAAGGATGGAAAGCGCCTCAGGCGGCAGGAGTAATTCACACCGATTTTGAAAAAGGATTTATCCGTGCTGAAGTGATCAAGTACAATGACTTTGTGAGTCTTGGCTCAGAGCAAGCTGTAAAAGAGGCTGGTAAAATGGGTGTGGAAGGAAAAGAATATGTTGTTGGTGATGGTGATGTAATGCACTTCAGATTTAACGTCTAATCTGAACTTATTTTATTATCTCTACTGTTTCAACTAGACAAAAGCAACTACGCAATTTTAGTTTAAATGCTGATATGCCTAGTTGCTTTTTTTATTACTAAAAACATTATAGATCAAGATTGTTTGGGCAATAATAAAAATGAAAACTCCCCCCAAGAAGCTCCATTTGATCTTATCGAAAATTCCTTTCACATCTGCAAAGATCATCGGTGGTCTCATACAAGCAATTATTATAAATAAAAAAGCAAACAAACTAAGACTGATATGCCATTTGATCAAACCATCATTCAAGAAAACTTCTCTTTTAAAAAGACCTTTGTAAATAAGAGCAAGCCCTACACACATTAATGCAGAGATGAGACCAAATATTGGTAAATCTATTACAGTAAAGTTGCCATAAATCTGAAGATCAATGGAGCTTTTAATAAACAACGCAGTAATTAGAACACAAACCAAAGCACCTACCAATAAAATAATATAAGTTTTTTCTTTCAAAAGAGTTCTTTTTAAATTTTAGTATAACTAATTCAGCAATGAAATTTAATTCTTTTGACAGGAATGACTTTTAATCTATAAAAATCTACTCTTTGTAACCCTTATTCTCTATCGTTTAATCCCTATTTTTTATATTCGAACCGAAGTTCATCATTTTTCTATCGCGTTTTTTAACCAAAAAACATAAAACAATCATTTTTTTGTAAACTTAAAATTTTGCTTGCTGTTACAATCACATTTAACATTAAGGAATGCCCTTTATTGCCCTATAATTTTCTTGGCATAATGATAAGAAAATTTAAAATGGTTGAAACAAAAATTCTCGATGCCAACAGACCATAATAAGTTTAATGATGTTACCCATGCTAATTTTATTTCAGAATGGAAATCTAATTTAAGCATTGAGGATACAGATGATACTTTAGCTAAAATGCTTTCAGTTTTGTCAAGCATTGAAGATTCTTTTCCAAAAGAACAATTGATTTTTCTATATAAAGTTGGTGATTTTAAACCAATTTACACCTCCCCTAGTATAGAGAATATTTTAGGATATACCCAAAGCGAATATTTATCCCTAGGTTATAAAAGTCATATGCCTCCACAGAATCATTCCGATTTTGATTATTTAAGAGAGTTAATTGTTTGTCTAAAAGAAATAAACAAGAATTATAAAATAAACAACTTTACTTCTAAAAGAGCTGATATATTTATATTCGGAAGGCAGTTAAGAACCAAAAGAGGAGACATCAAGCATTTTTTAGTTAGCTACAGTTATAAAACAGCTGAAGATTCTAAGTTACCAAATTATGCTCTTATTTATTTTCATCTAATAGATCATCTAATGAATGCTATTCCTACTTTTTGGTTTTACTCTAAAGCAGCAACCAACTCAACAAAGAAAATGGCTCACTTTTACAAATATAACGAAATACGCTACTGCAAAAATAAATTAATCACAAAGCGGGAAAGAGAAGTTTTGTCTCATATAGCTATGAGAAAAAGTAGCAAAGAGGTTGCACAGATTTTAAATTTAAGCAGCGAGACCATTGACAAGCATCGCAAAAATGCTATGAATAGACTTGGCGTAAAAGATACTACAGCTCTAATTCAGATACTTCATATCTGTGATGAATTATAAGCAAGGCGTTTTTGGGCTATACAGGTTGTCACAAATATGACTGTAATTTTTTCTAAATTCAATACCCATTTCGGTAATAATCATTTCGGTTAGTCATTAAAAACAAAAAATCCCAGCCCACCAGGATCTGTTAAAATCACATTATCAACGATTCCTTCATCGTTAAAAACCGTAACTTCTTGAGTGATATCTATAGGTATTTTTTTTATACGCTCAATGATGTCCAAATTTTCTTTCCCATTGAAGAAAGTCAAAGATGGAGTAAAAAATAAATGTGGACACGAATTAGCTTTCATAATACTTAAGACCATACTATCAGCAGCTTTCAAGCTGACCCAACCTTGTTCTGAAGAACCTGAAACTATTTTAAATCCAAACAGGTTCCAAAAGCTAATGGATGCATCCAAATCAATCGACTCCAAACTTATACCTGCAAAACTACCTAAAACAGAATCAACTTTTGCAGGCAAGATGAATGCAGAATCATTTGACATTTGAAATAAGTGAACCCACATACCTGAAGGAGCCGCGACCAGTATGTTATCTTCTAAAGCTACATATTTTGCAAAACCTTTAAGCTGTGCCATTTCATTATCCCAGTTTTCTTTATAGAGCTTGAGCGAAGGCCTCGCATAGGCAGATTCGTCTAATTCTATAATTAAGGCGCCATCACTGAATAAATTTTGCAATGGTCCGTCAACGGATTTGAATTTGAGTTGCTGATAAAAAGTCAGACTAGATGGCAATTTGTTTAGAGGGCTGCAAACAATTGTATTGATAGATTTCATGCCAATAAATTTCTTAAATTCTTAAAATTTAGGGTGTCACTTTTTTCTCTGCCTATCAATCCCATTCTGAAAACTTACCAAATAAACCCCTGTAAAAATTAGCACAGCCGCCATAAGTTTGAAGACACTCAAGGAATCCTTTCCCAACCCAACTGCAATCAAAGTAGCAATCACCGGTTGGGTATATATATAAATACCTACGATCGAAGGATTTACAAGTTTTAAAGCAGATATATTTAGGCTATATGCAAGAAAAGTTGAGAAGAAAACAACATAAAAAACGACCGCCCAGATGTATGTAGGAAGGTTTGCCCAATCTACTTGCATCAACTCATTATATCCAACAGGCCATACTCCTAAACATCCAAATACAAAAACCCATTTAATAATTGTAATAGGATGATACTTGTTCATTAATGGTTTAATGTAGACTAGATAAATAGCATAAGAGGCAGCATTGATAAATATAAACAGATCTCCTAAACTACTTTCTCCGCCAAGCGAAAATCGTTGACCAAATGTGATAATTAAAAACGCTCCAATTGCTCCCGAGGTGATGCCTAATATTTTCCTAGATGTCAATCCTTCTTTTAATACTATAGCAGAGATGATGAGCACTAATATGGGGGTAGTTATCATGATCAAACTGGCATTGATAGGGCTGGTCATGGAAAGCCCTTTAAAAAACATCAGTTGATTGCAAACAACTCCAAAGAAGGCGCCTACCATCAATTTAGGATAGTCTTTCACTTCTACCTTTTCTTTTACGAAAGCATAATGAAATATGGTAAATAATAAAGCACAAACAGTCACTCGTATGATGATAAATCCAAAAGGCAAAATATATTCGGGAGTGGCCTCTTTGGCTATCACATAATTTGCTCCATAAATAAGATTTACGATTCCCAGTGCTAAATGGGCCTGCCACGCTTTTTTTATCAAGATTTAGATTTGCGGTAAAAGTATGTAAATTATATTGTCTTTGTTCAACTTATATTTGATCACTCTATGAGGATGTTTCGATCATAGCAAATTATCTAAAGTACCTAGAATTTTGTAATTTACTTTTTTCAAACAGTAAAAGTCAATTGATATGAGCCCTTTAGTTAGAAATTTATTAGCTGTGCTTGCAGGATTTATTGTTGGTATGATCCTTAATGGAGGCCTTGTTACGATCAGTGGTTCTTTAGTACCGCTTCCGGAAGGTGTAGATCCAAATGACATAGAAAGTATAAATGCAAATATTCATAAGTATTCAACCAAGCATTTCTTAATGCCTTTCCTGGCGCATGCATTAGGTACATTAGGAGCGGCTTTTACAGCAGCAAAAATTGCTGTTTCACACAATATGAAATTTGCGCTAGGCTTTGGGGTTTTCTTTCTTATTGGAGGGATTGCTGCAGCAACGTTGTTGCCAAATTCACCCACATGGTTTAAGGCTATAGATCTTTTGGTGGCTTACTTACCAATGGCTTACCTTGGAGGCAAACTCGCTGGAGGCAATAAAAAATATTAAAAATGTTGAAATGTGTACTTTTTTTTCTGATACTTTTTTTCTCCTGTAATTTAGAAAGTTGCATTCAAGAACAGGAAATATACGCAGAAGTTGACATTGCAATTATTCCTCAACCTACTACTGTTGTAATAAAAGAAGGACGCCTTAAATTTGACAAGACAAAAACCATGTTTAAATATGATGGCACAGATTTAAATAATGCTATATCAAATTGGCTAACCGTTTTTGACTTTGGAAAATTTGATCGTTTTAATGCATCCCTCATAACAATAAAAGAAGATGCAAGTTTTAAAGAACATGCCTATGAACTTGAAATCGGAAACGAAGGAATAACCATAGTTTCAAATTCTGAAACAGGTTTTTTCTATGCACTGCAAAGCTTCAGGCAATTAATTGATTCTTCAAATACAGATAAGATCAGTATCCCATTTTGCTCCATTAAAGATGAACCTAGATTCAATTATAGAGGCATGCATCTGGATGTGTGCAGACATTTATTTTCTGTAGTTGACGTCAAAAGATATATTGACCTCTTAGCTTACCACAAGTTTAATACCTTTCATTGGCATCTAACAGAAGATCAGGGCTGGCGTATTGAGATATTGAGGTATCCAAAGCTGCAAGAAATAAGTGCTTTCAGAAAGGAAACTCTAATTGGGCATTTCAATGATCAGCCTCATGAGTTTGATCACAAGAGGTATGGAGGTTTTTACAGTCAAAATGACATTCGGGAAATAGTTTCTTATGCAGAAGACCGCTATATTACTATTATCCCAGAGATTGAAATGCCAGGCCATTCGCAAGCTGCATTGGCTGCCTACCCTGAACTAGGGTGCACCGGAGGGCCGTATGAAGTTTTGACAAAATGGGGCATATCAGAAAATGTTTTTTGTCCTTACGAAGTAACTTTTGATTTTTTGGAAAATGTCATCGATGAAGTGGTGGAATTATTCCCAGGACCCTACATACACATTGGTGGAGATGAATGTCCTAAGTTGACTTGGAAAGAATCAGAATTTTGTCAAAAACTCATCGAAGATAAAGATCTTAAAAATGAGCATGGACTTCAATCGTATTTTATTTCTAGAATGGAAAAGTACATAAACTCTAAAGGGAAAAAGATCATAGGCTGGGATGAGATTCTCGAAGGAGGCTTGGCCCCAAATGCTAGTGTTATGTCTTGGAGAGGTGAAGTAGGAGGCCTCGCAGCAGCGTCATTAAATCATGATGTAGTCATGACTCCTACTTCCCATTGCTATTTTGACTACTATCAATCAGAAGACCCTGACGAACCATTAGCCATTGGAGGACTGCTGCCACTAAGAAAAGTATATGAATATGAACCAATCCCAAAAGATTTACCTCGGGACAAGCATAAATATATTTTGGGCGCTCAGGGTAATGTTTGGACGGAATACATACCTGATTTCGATAAATTGATGTATATGACTTATCCAAGAGCCTGTGCCATGGCAGAATTGAATTGGTCAAAAAAAGAAAATAAAGATTATGATTCCTTTTTGTACCGTTTGTCAACCCACCTAAAAAGGCTTGATGGAATGGGCGTCAAATATGCTGATCACCGCAACGAAATAAAGTCCAGCATCTTATCAGGCAATGGTAAGAACCATGCTGTACTTGAATGTGAATCAAAGAACGCTGAGCTTAAATATTGGACTAATAGAAATCCAAAGGAAATAAACTATATAGATACTTTCGAGATCAAAGACATCGATACGCTTTATTATGCTTCGTTTGAAGATGCTACAATAAATTCTAAAATTTATAAAAAGCATTTTGTAGCACATAAGGGTATAACTACAAATTATAGATTAGGGAAGGAACCGAGTGAAAAGTATGGTAAACATGGTGCAGCAGTACTTATGAATGGAGTAAAGGCTAACCCAGAAAAATTTGGTGATTCAGAATGGCTCGGATTTGAAGGTACCAATACAGCCGTAATTATTGATTTTGGGGAGAAGGAAAGTATTTCAAAAATACAAATGGGATTTTTCAATGCCCCTGCCTATTGGATCTATCCTCCAAAAGAAATTACTATTTCGATTTCTGATGATGGACGAGATTGGGGAAGAATTCATCATCTAAAAGAAATTGAAGGCCCCATCAAACACATGCCTATTTCAATTTCGCTTGAAAACATCGAATCAAGATACCTATTGATTTCTGTCTCCAATTTTGGACTTATTCCTGATGGAAATGATGGAGCAGGTCATCGAGCTTGGTTATTTATGGACGAAGTGGAGATCTATTAATTTATAAATGCTTTGAAATGTGAGACAAACCTATTTATGGACTTAGATCTATGGAATCTTCACATTAGAATCAATTTAGTGTTGTAAAGACACTGGATACCTATGATCGTTTTAGAGAAAATCTCATAGCGAAATTTATTTGTCTTCCGATGTCATAACTCACATTTGAATGTAGCTTCTACCTAAAAAGAAAAGAGCGACAAATGATCAAGTTTTTGATTGAAAATTGATAAAAACATCGAAAAGGAGTTTTCATACATCTCCAAATTAGGTTCTTTAGTCTAAAGAAAAAGCCTAGTTATCGACTTTAGGGTATCTTACATCTGTAAATTTTAAGATTTCTGTAACATTCACAACTTGCCATCGTCTTTTTCTCGAACACAAGCGCGCAAGTGAATTTTAAAATTATAAACTAAAAAATTAAGGAATGAGAAAATTAGTCATATTAATAACAGTATTATTTACGGTAACAATTGGATTCTCACAAAATATAGTCGACAAGCATTTTGAACACTACAAAGGAGCAGATGAATTTACCACGGTACATATCTCAGGAAAAATGTTTGAATTGGTCTCTCAGGTTGACATCCAAATAGAAGATGAAGAAATGAAGGCCTTAAAAGAAATGTCTTCCAAAGTTGAATCTTTCAATTTGATCATGGGTGAAAATATGGCAAATTTAGATTCAGAATACAAATCTGCCATTCGTCTTGTAAAATCCAGCCATGAAGAATTAATGAGAGTTAATAGTCCTGAAGGTAACTTTATGTTCAAAGTTGACGAAGACAATGGCATCGTTCATGAATTGATCTTGATCGGTAAAGCTGATGGAAAGTTTATAGTGTTCTCTTTGATGGGAGAAATAGAATTGAATGAATTAGGCCAAATGATGCAAGGGATCCAAGAACATGGTATCAAAGAGTTAAGCGGCGCATTTGAAGGTGGCGCGGATAAGTTTAAAGTGTACCCAAACCCTGTAAATTCCACTAACCAAATAACCATTTCTGTGCCATCTAACATGTTAGGCGGCGATGCAAACTTGAATGATATGAATGGGAATGTTGTTGAATCTATCTTAGGTCTGAATACTGAGAAGGAACAAATAAGCACCAATGGATTAGCTCCAGGAACCTACATCGTAACCTTGCAAAAAGGAGAAACAATCCTTAGCAAGAAGATCATTGTTCAATAAATAATTTTAAAGAAATATATATTTATATTATGAAAAAAATAGCTTTAATTCTAGTATCGATTTTTTTAATAGCTGGTTTAAGTTTCGGACAATCAGCAACTGTAACGCAGCTTGAGAAAACTACTAACGGATACAAACTATACCTTTATCAGAGTTTGATCAGAGTGATGAATAAGGACAAAAATCCTGATTTCAATATGCTTATACGAGATCTTGATCACTTGAAAGTCGTCACCGCTGATGCGGAAGGACCAATAGCTTTGAAGGAAGCATTTAAGAGCTTAGACAGAAGTGTAAAAGCAGAAGGCTTTGAAGTCATCATGTCAGTTGATAATAAAGATTACAAGTGTCACTTGATGGAAAAAACCTCTTGGCGAGGCAATCCAACCTATGTAGCGTCATTCTTAATGGATGGTTATGCAGGAGTTTTAGAAATGAAAGGCACCTTAGACTTAGCATATATTAATGCATTACAAAGTTTGGACATGGAGAAGTTGAAAGAGTTATCACCGAAAGATCTAGACAATTGGGATTAGGCAAATGTCGATACTAAACATAAACAAACTACATAAAGAATACGGTCGTCTAACGGCATTGAATCAGCTGACACTAAATATATCAGCTGGTTCGGTGTTTGGCCTTCTAGGTCCCAACGGATCTGGGAAGAGCACAACGCTAGGTATGATCCTTGGGGTGACTAATCCGACATCAGGTTCTTATTCTTGGTTTGGAGAATCGGGTTCTCATGAACACAGAAAAAGGATCGGCTCTATTTTAGAAAAGCCAAACTTTTACCCTACTTTTTCGGCTTATAAAAATCTTCAATTGGCTTGCCTCATAAAAGAAGTAAATGAGCAAAGAATCAATGAAGTCTTGGAACAAGTAGGTTTGTTTGAAAGAAGACACGATCCATTTAAAACCTACTCTTTAGGAATGAAACAGCGTCTTGCAATCGGATCTGCACTGCTTGCAAATCCAGATGTTTTGATCCTTGACGAACCGACCAATGGCCTCGACCCAAAAGGGATTTCAGAAATCAGACAACTGATCATCGATATAGCTCAAAGCGGCAAAACCATCATTCTGGCAAGTCACCTATTGGATGAAGTTCAAAAAGTTTGTTCGGAATTTGCCATTCTGAACTTCGGGAATTTAATACACACAGGAAAAGTTGACGATGGTTTTGGAGACCAAGTCCTGATTGAGGTTGCAGCTGATGACAACACCCTCTTAGAAGCTAAAATCAGCCTATATCCTTTATACGAAAAACACAGGTGGCTGAAAAATAAAATAGAAATACAATGCGAGAATAACGCCACAGCAGATGATCTAAACAGGTATTTAGTTTCTCAAGGAATCTATGTTCAACATTTGGTTGTGATCAAGAAGAACTTAGAACAACAGTTTATGGAAATACTTTCTCAAAATGCTTAGACTTTTTAAAATAGAATACTTTAAGCTTAAAAATTCAAAGTACTTTTGGGTTTTATTCGGCTTGTTTGGTATTTTTTTATTGGCCGTGCCTATTTCAATTAAACTATTTATAGATTATCTGACGAGCATTGGAGAGGGTTTTGCAGATCTGGGTATTGCACCTTCAGACATGCCGTTTTTTGACTTTGTCGATCTGTGGCAAAATTTGACCTGGATATACAGTTGCTTTTCTATTTTTCTTGGATTTATAATGGTGATCTCCATAGCCAATGAATACAATTATGGTACTGTTAAACAAAATGTGATCGATGGCTTGAGCCGTAGACAGTTTTTGTGGACTAAGATCAGCTTTATCATAGGCTTGTCTGCAGTTGTTAGTTTGGCTGCATTGGTCATTGGTCTTTTAATCGGATTTGCTTGGTCACCAACTCATGACTTTGTATTCATAGTAAAACATATTGAATTTATACCTGCTTACTTTTTACACTTGGTAGCCTTTCAATTATTTTGCCTAATGGCTTCTATAATTATTAAACGGCCTGGAATAACAATTGCCTTGTTATTCTTTTACATATTTATGGTAGAACCAATTTTGTCAACCATATTGATCTATAAATACAAATTGGTTTTGCTTGGCAATATTCTGCCAATAAAAGCAATTGGTAATATAATTCCAATGCCTTGGACCAAATACGCCTTGAAACGGACTCAAACAAGCGTGGGGTTTGACGATCTAGCTATTCTACTAGTTTACATTGCCCTCATTTATTTCGTAAGTCAATGGATCGCCGTTAAGAAGGATCTTCGCTAATATCAAATGGCTTGCTCCATTTTAAAAGAAGCACCAAACACATCTTTTACCAGCACTGAGTTTGATGAACTATGCAGTACCTCTCCCCCTTTGTCAATTACGATTTGCCTGGATGCTCGGAGATCGAGCACTAAAAATGTTGGAATCCACTGATCAATCAATTCTTCACTATTATCTCCATCTGCAGTGATACTAGCAAAAGCTTCTTTGCTTGCATCAATGATAAGATATTTATTGTTCTCCCTCTGAAATTGCCAATCAAATAAAGATTTGTAAAATTCCATGACCTGTCTTGGATCTTTCACTTTAAGGTCAAACCAAGACAATTTCCCAACTTCCCTATCTGTGGATAAACCATTCATAGAAAATCCTTCACACAACGTTAAGTGAGCTCCAGATAGGTCTTTAATAACTGCTATCTTACCTTTATCATTAAAGCTGAATGGAAGCAGGTCTATCTTCGCTCCTAATTTTAATGCTTCTAATACAAGTGCATCTATACCTTCCACTTGGAGGTAAGGCATCCATGTAGAAGGCAATTGTAACTTCTTAAATTTATCAGACATCTGAAATATGGCGGCCGCTTCCATTCCTTTGACATTGGCCATGTGGTAATTAGAGGCATCAAAATATATCCAACCAAATAATTCATGATAGAAGTCTTTAGCCGTTTCAACATGCAGGGTAACAAGGTCTGTCCAAATAAAATTATTCATCTGCAAATATGGAAATAATTATTATGTACGAAAAGGAGCTACACATAAATTTCATACAGCTCGTTTAGTAATTTAATTTATTGCTTAACGACCTTGCTTTGAATCAATCTACCGTTGACATTTGCTTTGATGATATATACTCCATCAGGCCATGCAACCAAAGAAATTTGCCCTTGATAGGAAGAATTAAATCTACCTATTCTTCTATGTTGGACTAATTTTCCATCGATAGAGAATATTTCTATATCGAGTTGAGAATCTTTGAGATTAGTATTAATTATATCTATTAGAAAACTTCCATTGTTAGGATTTGGACTGATAACTATTTTCGGAGTCTTGCTAGTCTCAAGGGCGCTTTCAATATTTGTGAAATCACCACAAAATTCTACTACTTCTTGATCTTCAAAGTCACCTATACCATTAAAAATTATATTTTTATCATCATCAATTAATTGATAACTACCTTTTCCAAAACTACAGCATATACCATCGCCATTTGCATCACTTATTGTGAAAACATAGCACTCATCTGGATCTAGACAAAAGCTTTCATTCAAATTATTGGTCGCACCTGTATATGGACCGCCAGCATAATATATTGATCCATCCGTTTGGGAAGAGATGGTCCAAGAAGTTTCATTCGGATACTGATCAAAATTTATAACCAAGTTTAAAGTACTTGATTCTTGGATATAGTTAAGATCAACCATAATCCCATTGTTGTTAATTTGGTTATCAGCATTTCCATTGGCAGTTAATATTTCAACTACTAATTCATTATTTCCAAATTCTAAGTCTTGAACATTTAAAGTAAATAACTCTTCTTCCATGAAACCCAAATTTCCACTCCACATTGCTTGAGATTGGCTACCTCCATTCACAGAAAACCCAAGTAATAATTGTGTTAAATCGTCGGTACCCAAATTAATGATCTGAATTGGTATGGAAATATCTTCTGCACAAACTACTGGAATTATACCGACGTCTATACCTGCATCAATATTAGGCAAAACCTTATCCATCGGACAAAATTCGGTCGTTTCATTTGATCCAAATTGGCCATCCCCTTGAAAGATTATTCCATTTAAAGTTGACAAAGCGTAATCACCATTTCCCCAACCGCAACAAATCCCATCACTGGCAGAATCGTTAATTGTAAATGAGTAACAAAAATCAGGATTTAAACAAAAAACTTCCTCTAACGAAATCTCGTCTGTTTGATAAGGACCACCTTGCGCGATAAGAACTCCTGAGCCCTGCTCATATAATTCCCAGGTAGTTTCAGCTGGAAATTGATCAAAATTTATAGCAAGGGTCACTTGCCCATCACTATCGAATTTTTCTATGGTCTCCGTGATGACATTGTTAATCGCGAAACCATCTTGGCTGCCATTTATACTAACTATTTCAACATTGATTGTATTTTCTCCCGTCGTCAATCCGGTTAAAAGTATATCAAAATTTTGAGTTTGATCAAAAGAAATTAACCCATTGTAAGTGAATGTCTGTGTGTTCGATCCGTTTACTATCGCTTCTAGGACTACCTCGGTCAGATCTGCTTCACCGTTGTTTCTTATAAGTAATGGCACCAAAACATCATCACCACAACTTAAAGGAATATCGTCAGCAATGATTTCCGCATCCAATCCTCTAATCTGTTTAACAACTTTTATTATGCTGTTATTATTAAGATTTTGATCACTAGGCGTATTAACAAAAGCCCTTATTTCGTAGGAGCCCAGCGTAGACATATCAAAAGGCGTAGTGAAAGTATGCACAAATGATTCGTCAGGTGCTATGGTATTTGTCAAAGTGATTGATTCAATTAATTGATCATTTATGAAAAATCCAGTTTCATAAATCGACACTGCTGTGAACCCATTGTTGACGATCTCGATGGTAACCAGTTCGTTTGAAGTTAGTGTTGAAGAAGTACTTGGATCAATTATTACAGAAACGCCAAGATCTATAGAATCTTGATTAAGTTCGAAAGCAATTATTCTTGATCTTGTTGCGCCTTGAGCAGCATATTCTGTAGTATACCAAAACGTTCGTCCATCAGAAGCATCTAATTTCATATCTGCATAATCCCCAAATCTACTCCCAGCGAAAATGGCATTTTCTCCTTCAGCAACAACGTATTCCTCAAAAGTCATTTCTCCTAAAGGATCGTTTAAAAGCCTACCTGTAAATCGGATACCGATATAATCATTTTCAGAGCTAACATTATAGGCTAGGCCTATATTGCCTTTTTCATCCATGGCAATAGACCCCATAAATCTGTGTAAATTATCGTCTGGTGCAAAAGTTCCTTCTTGATGTACTGCCCAATTGTTTCCTGTAGTTGATCGCAGCTCGACCCATCGAATTCCAGCAATATTGTTACCATTTGTTGCATCGGTAATGAAATTAAATACAATGGATTCATGATTGCCAAACCTCCTGTAATGAGGTATGTTCATAATTACCTCAGGAATACCGTCTACCCCATCTCCACCAAGCTGGGGAATACAAGAAAAACCAATACCTGGAACAGAACATGGATAAGAATCAAATGGACTGAGTTCAATATCTGTTCTAGTCACCTGGGTATTGTCCGCATCATCCCAATCAATATCATATTGAAACAAGCTCACTACGTCATCAGTGGTTCCACCCCAAGAACTATCATTCAAAGCTATGGTTAAAGGTTTTTCATCCAGTGGCATTTGTGTACCATTCCAATCAATAGGCGTTGCAACATAAAACCCTGCTTCTGTATTGTTGTTTCCAGTGACATTGATCCTTTGCATGGTGACAGAATTGTCTCCATTCATTAGTGGCGTTCGCTCAATAAAATAGGAGGTTAATTGGCCAGCTGCTTGTTCGTTTGTTGTAACAACAAGCGCATTGGGCCAAATTCCAAACTTTGGATAATCCGGAAAATTCAAGGTACTGAAAGAATATGCGTTATAAGTACCCAATGGATCCTCTGTATCTGAAATCGCGATCAATAGATTTGCAGGGTCTGTAAATTCAGTTAGGATCCAACGTCCCTCTATTTCGTCATATAAGATAATAGGATCTCCTTCAGAAAGAACATTAAATTCACTCCAAAGCGTGTTCATTGAGAATTGACTCACCATATTACCAGACTTGTCATAAACACCAACTTCGGTAACATTTACAGCTTGTAGGTAATAATCTTCACCGATGTCCCCAGTCGGGTCTAATGGACTACTAAAGCCAAGCCCTTGGATATTTACTTTTGGTTCTATGGCTTCTCTTGCTTGGTCTGAAAATCCAATTTGTCTAACCCTATCTGGTCCTCTGTGCTCAAGTTCTGGGATGACAACCTTTGAGCGTCCTCTTCTACCAATAAAATTTTCTGGAGCTTTTTTCTGCAAGCTATTTATTGCCTTTTTGACCTTAGAGGTTGATTCCAAAGGTATCAAATCTATTATTTTTCTACTCTTTCCTAATAACTGCACCTTAGCTTCTTTAACCTCAGATTCAACAACTTCTTGCTTTTGTGCAATAACATCGCAAATGAAAATTATGCATGTAGATATGACAAGTATGAAATTCTTCATTATATTAATCTTTTATCTGTGGACTAGTTTTAACTTTTTTATCGTTCGTTGTATTTTGTCTATCGCTATGATTCTGATCTTGTCGCCTTATGTTGAGGATATTTTTATCCGTATTAATCGCTTTTAGAAATTCGTCTTGATGGCTTTCAACTCCTATCACTTGACAAGTATATTCATTTAAAGTTCTATTCGATCTAGTTACCTTGTCAAGCTGGAATTTACTGTAATTTTTTATGATATATTTTTCGGTGAAATTCTCATTTAAAAGTATCAAGTAAATGGTAATGGTAGGTTTGTCTTCATCTTTTGAAACACGCTCATTGGTTTTACAAGCCGAAAAGACCAACGAACCAGCCACTAGTATTGATAATATGACAGTATGAACCAAATTTAGTTTCAAAATCAATGGTTTATTTCAAAAATAAGGGAATCTAAAATAAAATAACTATTTACAAGCTTAATTGCAAAACAAACGATATTCTCATTTATTCTCAAATGATGCTAGAATTTCTTTTGACCTTTCGGCTATTCCTTGAAAAAACTGAAAATCTTTGTTTACTTCTGAATAATGCTTATGAAGCACGGGTCTTATGTTTGCCCCATCATACAAACAGGATTCATATATGATGATCTTTAATTTGTTTTTGTTATTCATGGTGTTCTCCCCCGATTCTTTTAACCTGGTAGCAAATTGCTCCAATTCCGAGAGAAGATCTTCTCTAAATTCTTGGTTTTTATCTCGTTCATTACAAAATAGAAAGATAGAAGCAGCAGCTATTTCTTCATGAGTTTCCCCAGAAAGAGCCATTTGAATTAATTCCTTTTGATCAGGTTCAGGTATCTTTATGAGAATAGGTATGCCCTCTTCAAAATACTCTGAATTAACTTGGTATTCTTTCCATTCCGATCCATCACTTTCATCTACATAATCTGTAGTAAATGTTTCATTATCAAAAGAGATCTCTTTGAGGCTTGCTTTTTTACATTCAAGCTCTTCCTTATCAACAATGAAAGATTTTGAATTCTTCATGAAAATAGATTTTAGTTAAACTGTATTAATTTAAAATGTTTTGCTTTGTTAAGCCTAATCAATAATCATCCAAAAATAATTATTTTTGATGAAATATTAAGCTTTGCTTTTAGCAGCATTCCGAAAGGTCTAACAAAAAATCTTATATCCTTTTGGTATTCATAACGAAATGTGTAGATTTTATAATTCTATTGAATTTAATGGTTTCGTTTCTATTTTGATAAATTTGATGTAACTTAAGATTGTTATACAATTTCTGTTTTAAGAAGTCAAATTAGATTTTGAAGAGAATTTTTCAAAATCAAGGCGAAAAACGCAGCTAATAGCTAAAGCTAATGCGAGTAGTTTTAACACAGAGTTTGATGAATTCTGTCGAAAAATTAGTGATATTCTACAATAGAAATGGTCTTAGTATATGTTTTATTATTTCAATAATTAACCGATTATGGATAATCTTAAGTTTCTTTCTTATTTGTTTCTTTTATGTGGAATCTTCTCATTTCTTTCTTGCAATGGGAATGATGAGGATACTGATGGAGAGCAATCAGATCACGAATACATCCAAGGACTCACAATATCATTGACGCCTTCCTCCGGTGGACAGCCATTTATAATGACCTATTTAGATTCTGACGGTCCGGGAAATATCGCTCCAGTTGTATCTGCAGAATTACTACCAATTCAAACTAGTTATACCGCAACGGTTCAAATTACAGATGAAAATGGAGATGTTATCAACTATGATAAGGATGATACTCAAATCTTTTTTGCGGTCTCGAGTGGATTAGACCTCACTATTGAGTACAGCGATACAGATAGCAATGGTTATGCTGTTGGATTTCAGAATCAAGTTACTAGTGGTAATCTACCTACTTCAGGTGTCATAGATATTGTTGTCAAAACAGAAGTAGACAAACCAAATGCAGGTGTAGCAACAAATGCAAACGGAGATACTGAATTAGAATTCACAATATCTGTAAGTACATTATAACTTAGCTATTAAATCAGCTCGTTTGAGCAACTTTGTATAGCGTTTCTCGCTGTTTCTTAATTTTGTCAGATGCTAAATATTCATCAAATGTCATTAATTGATCGATCATACCTAGTGAAGTGATTTCAATAATTCGATTTGTAGAAGTATTTATGAGCTCATGATCATGAGAAGAAATGATCATGTTTCCTTTGAACTCTTTCAAACCATTGTTTAATGCTGTAATAGACTCAAGATCTAAATGGTTCGTTGGTTCATTCAAGAGCAAAAAGTTAGGATAGCCAAGCATGATCTTGGAAAACATGCACCTAACTTTTTCTCCCCCTGAAAGGACAGATGATTTTTTGTAGATATCATCTCCTTTGAAAAACATTCTTCCAAGAAAACCTCTAATAAACTGCTCGTCTTTTTCTTCCGAGTATTGTCTTAACCAATCTAGTAGTTCAAGGTCTTGCTCTCCCGAAAAGAACTTTTCATTGTCATTAGGTAAGTATTGGGTAGTTATGGTTTGCCCCCATTCTATCGTTCCTGCATCTGCTTCTACATTGCCAGAAACAACTTCAAAAAACGCAGTTAGTATGGCAGAATCTCTACCTACTAAACCAATTTTGTCTCCTTTGTTCATAGTGAAGGACACGTCTTCAAACAATAATTCTCCTTCTGAATTTCTCTTCGAAAGTCCCTGGATCTTTAAAATTTGATCCCCTGGCTCTCTGGTCATATTGCTAAAGTTGATGAAAGGATATTTTCTTGTAGAAGGTTGGATATCTTCTAGATTTAGCTTTTCTAGAGCTTTCTTCCGACTTGTTGCTTGTCGTGACTTTGAGGCGTTGGCTGCGAATCTCTGGATAAATTCCATCATTTCTGCACGCTTTTGTTCCATCTTTTTATTCTTATTGGCCATTTGCTGAGCCATCATAGTACTTGTCTCATACCAAAAAGTATAGTTTCCTGTGTAAATTCTAATTTTGTTATAGTCGATGTCTACAATATGAGTACAGACCATATCCAAGAAGTATCTATCGTGAGATATAACGATCACCGTATTTTTAAAATCTGCTAAAAAGTCAGCCAACCAAGTTACAGTGTAAGCATCTAGATCGTTGGTAGGCTCATCTAATAACAAAAGGTCTGGATCTCCAAAAAGTGCTTGCGCTAATAATACCTTTACTTTTTCTCCACCAGTGAGGTCTTTCATGTATTTGTAATGAAGATCCTCTTTGACACCCATGTTACTCAAAAGTTCGGCGGCATCCGAGTCTGCTGTCCAACCTCCCATTTCACCATACTGGTTTTCCAATTCTCCAGCACGGATACTTTCTGCCTCTGTAGCTTCAGGATTATTATATATCGCAGTCTTTTCAACATTAATATCGTAGAGTTCCTTGTAGCCCATCATAACAGTATCTAGCACT
>ENA-ORXM01002966-ORXM01002966.1-marine-metagenome-genome-assembly--contig:-NODE-2966-length-18061-cov-4.376112_pt1 | contig 18061 bp, 8 predicted proteins | sample MGYA00237867_ERZ511480 | MGnify/ENA primary metagenome ERZ511480 (study PRJEB26309, sample SAMN06266103) | marine metagenome | isolation source: Algal blade | place: United Kingdom:Sidmouth, United...
TAGAACTGATTATACCATTAACTAAAATTGCAATATACTCATCTTACAGGCTTGTATTATTATCTGTTTCCGTAAGGGGCAGTGGTAAATAATCACGCAGTTCATTGTAATTTTGAGAAGCATCTTTAAACTCGTTCTCTCCATTGCTATACAATTCCTTTTCTGTGACGGTTCTTGTTAATAAGCTATTTTCTCTGATTGCTGTTGCACCACCGGCATTCTTTACATATTCGTAATCGGTAAGGTAGTACTTAATGTCATTTAATTCTGCAAATCTGGCTTGCGCATTACCCCATCTTCTCAAATCTATGTTTCTAGTAGAAATACCTTGAACGTTTAATTCTAGAGGTCTTTCAACATGTCTTAGATGTTTCCTCAACGTATTTTCATCGGTATATGGCATATTTGTTACCGGTTCATTGGCAATATACGTTTTACTACCATCTACAGCAGGCCCCAATAATGCCAAGCCCCAACGCGCTCTTATGGTATTAATATCTGCTAACGCTTCGGTAATTTTGCCGGTTTCCAAATATGCTTCCGCTCTCATTAAATAAACGTCTGCTAAACGATTAACTATTACGTTTTTTCCTGATTTCCACGGTGAGCCACCAACATTCTTTTCATGCTCTGCAATGTCATGATTTGTAAATTGCTTGAAAGCGGAAATTTTATTGTTATCGAATTTCTCAGCAATTGCTGCAGTAGGTTTTTGGTAAAATTCAGCATGTTCGTCGTTCACGAGTGCAATCATAGAGGATGCTCTTAAGGATATATTATCTTCAATCCTGTCCCGACCGTTAAAACCTTTTACCGTATTCCGTTGGTCTAAAGGATCTAAAAATTCTGTAGAATATGCTTCTGTTAACCAAGCAGCGGGAACGTAATGTTCTGGAGCTCCTCCACCTTTACCGTTCATGGCAGAGTATCTGGCGTTTCTGTTATTAAAACTCTCCTCGTACCATTGAGACTCTTCTGGTTTTAACGCAACCGAGTAATTTATTTCAAAAATTGATTCTGAATTAAAATCTCCTGCTTGGGTATACATTTGTTTAACATTTTCTCCTGTCAAAAGTGCGTACCCATATTCAGAATTTGTAATTACATCATTAAAATAGTTTAGCGCTTGCCCGTATTCTTCCTCATATAAATAACTAGTGCCTAAAAGTGTTGCGGCAACTCCTTTGTCTACTCTTGATTTTTCATTGAAAGCAGCAGGAAGATGGTTATATGCATAAACTAGATCCTCCCTAAAAAATGCAAGTACTTCTGCTGATGTTGATGTGGGTACGGAAACTTCCTCTACACCTCCAGGAACTTTATCACGGATTATGATTTCTCCGTTATTGTATATGGAATGTAAATAAAAATGGCACATACCCCTTAAGAGTCTTGCCTGGCCCATTTGTTCGGTCCAGCGGTCATCACTTTTAAAAGTATCATCCATATTTTCAAGCCCTTCAATAAGTTGATTGGATCGAAAGATAACTTGATATAGAGCATTCCATTGCCTATGGAAATTAAAGCTACCAGAGGTATAGGTATGGGCATAAAATGGAGTAATTCTCGCGTTAGGTTTGGGCTTGTCCGGTCTTAATAAAGAATGAATTCCTAAATCTGACCGTAGAGATTCTGACCATGCATTTACTATAAAAGTATCTAACATTCCTCCGTAAACGCCCGTTAGGCTAGCATTAGTCTGGTCCAGATCGGAATAGTACGTATCTGTAGAAGCTTCGTTGGGATTATCTTGTTCTAGATAATCAGAGCATGATTGCAAAAAGCCTGTAATTGCAATAAGTGCGATTAATTTATTTTTAATATTTCTCATATTATAATTCTTTTTTTTTTAAAACCTGACGTTGATACCTAAACTGTACAAAGAAGATATTGGATATCTAGAAACATCTAAACCTCTTCTAGCAACGTTACCTCCAATTTCAGGATCAAACCCCTTATACCCTGTAATAGTTAGTGGGTTTTGTCCTGAAACAAAAAGTCTGAAATTAGAAATGTTTAATTTATCTAAAACGTCTGCGGGAAGTGAATACCCTAATGTAACTAGTTTTAACCTTAAATAATCCCCTTTTTCTAGCCAGTAATCGGTATTTCCATTATGGTTGATATCACCTTTGGCTCCACTCCAATTAGGAATGTTAGAAGTAGGGTTATCCTCGGTCCAAATGTTATTTAAATCAGGATGGCGACCGGCAATATAACTCACTGCTTTATTTCCATTCATGATTTCTGCGCCAACACTACCAAACCAGTTCATGGCAAAATCGAAATTTTTATAGTTCCAATTCATATTAAAGCCTATTTCAAAGTCGGGTAATCCGCTTCCTCTGTATACTTTATCTTCAGCAGTTATTTCACCATCAGAATTTGTGTCTACATATTTTAAATCTCCTTTTACGGCATTTCCCCGTCCACCAAGTTTTTGGTATTCTGCCAATTCTGCATCTGTCTGTATTACGCCATCTGTTTTATATATAATGAAGGCACCAGCTTCATAACCTGTGGCAAATTGCGTAATAAGTGAATTCTGATTATCTCCACTAACCAAGGCTGAATTACCATTAAGTATAAATGGAATATTGTTGAAAATATTAGTAATCTCATTTGTGTTTTTTGAGAAAGTAGCATTCAAATTCAAATTGCTTGCTCCAATATTTTGTGTGAATCTTGCCCCCAGTTCAAATCCTTGATTGGTCATATTACCCACATTTAATATTACATTTCGGTGGTCATTGTTATCAAAAGGTCCACCATTTGCATTAAATGCTCCAGAAGAACTGGCATATGTTATAGGAAACAACATATCTTCTTTTTTGGTATTGTAATATTCTGCCGTTAGAACAAACTTATTTTGTAGAAAAGCTAAATCAACACCCAAGTTTACGGATTTAGACGTTTCCCATGATAAGGTTTCATTTGCATAATCTCTTACCGCAGTTCCATTAGTGAAGGAACCATCGTTGTCCGAGAAAATATAATCTGCAGCCTGTCCTATGGTACTACTGTATCCGTAAGCCGGTATTTGGTCATAACCTACTTCTCCGTAACTTGCTCTAATCTTAAAGTTGTTCACAACATCCGATATGGAATTCCAAAAATCTTCATCAGATACATTCCACGCAGCAGAGGCCGAAGGGAAGAATCCCCAGCGATTGTTAGGTGCGAATTGAGAAGAACCATCATAACGGCCTAAAAATGAAAGTAGATACTTTCCTTTATAATTGTATTGCAATCTACCCAAAGTACCCACTCGCGAAATATCATACCCAGTTAGACTATTTGTAGTTGGGTTTATTGTGGCAGTGTTCAAAACATTAATATCATTGTTGGATACGCCTTGTTTTTGACCAAAGAACCCTTCAAAACTATCTTCTTCTAATGTTACAGCTCCTAATAGACCAAAAGTATGTTCACCTACTTCTTTGGTATAATTTAAACTGGCATCCCAACTGAATTTAGAAGTTCTTTGTGATTCACTTAGTACGGAACTTTTTGTAGGGTCAGTTTCTGTATCACTAAAATCATCTGGATTTACAAGTGTGTATGCGGGTACAAATTGTTTTTGTAATTGATTCCTTATGGATACACCCACTCTAGTTTTAAAGTCTAAGTTATTTGTGACACGACGTGTAATATCCAAACTTCCATTTAAAATATCTCTTCTAAATAGATTCTCTCTTTTAATTGATTGTGCTAAATTGTTCAAAGGGGTGGTCACAGGTCCGTCATCGGTAGTGAAAACAGCGTCTGCTTCAGGATCAATTAATGGAAAATAAGGTGCGTAGCGACTTGCAGTTGCTAGCAAACCACTACTTGCTACCGCATTCTTTTCGATAGTTACCGCAATACTCGTATTTATCTTCCAATTATCGGATGTATATGTTGTAGATGTACGGGCATTGTACCGTTTTAAATTTGAGTTTACCAATGAACCTTCAGTATCTAAATAGCCTCCTGAAAAGTTATAAGTAAGGTTGTTTGCCCCGCCCGAAACATTAAGGGTATAATTAGTTGTTGCAGCATTATTATTTAATACATAACCGCTAAAATCGTTATCATTGTTATACCATGAAGGGTTTGCTTCTAAAATTGAAATGTGGTTGGTAAAACCCAGTGATTCTTTTAATGTTTCAAAAGATATTTGCTCACTTGCATTCATTAAAGGCGCATTTTCATTTAGTCTCTGAATACCATAGGTGTGGTTAAAATCAACGCTCATAACCCCCTCCTTACCTTTTTTAGTGGTAACTAAGATAACACCAGCAGCTCCTCTTGATCCATAAACAGCTGTTGACGCCGCATCCTTTAAAATATCAAAGGTTTCAATTTCATTCATATTCAAGCCTGGATTTCCAACTTGGGGTATGCCGTCTACAACCCATAATGGGGAATTTGAGCCCGATATAGATGTAACACCTCTTATTTGTATACTAGATTGTGATCCAGGTGCACCTGAGCTAGAAACAACAGAGACTCCTGCTACTTGTCCTTGTAATGCAGAGGCAACATCTGAAGTTACAAACTGTTCAATATCCTTGGATTTTACCTGGGCAACGGCACCGGTCAGTTCCTTTTTCTTTACAGCACCGTATCCAATAACAACAACTTCATCTAGGTTCTCTGCTTCTACATCAAGTATTACATTCAATTTGGCTTTTGTTACTGTTATGCTTTTGTTTTTCATACCAATGAAACTAAAGGTCAAAATATCACCAGTTTTAGCTGAAATTGAATAGTGCCCATCAAAGTCTGAAGTTGTACCTGTAGATGTTCCTTTGATTATTATAGTGGCTCCTGGTATAGGTACACCATCATCTGCACTTGTAATCGTACCGCTAACGGTTAATTCCTGTGTTTGTGCTCCAATACTCTGTGCTAACAACAATATCATAATAAGTAAGTGCCTACTTATTAATTTATTAGTTATTAATAGTTTCCATTTTTTCATTTAGTTCTCTTTAAGTTAGTTTATAATTGAGTTAATTAATGGTTGAGTTTGATTGGTTTATATTCGGCTACAGCTGTAAATATTGTTCAATTCTAATTTAGACATGTATATATGCGTACATAAAATGTATTTAACAGTAAATTAACAGGTAAACTCCGTAATTATGGGGGTTGTGGGAGTATGTGATATTCTTTAAAAAGTGAATTATCTCAGTTTTACCGAATAGAATGGTATTTACCGGCTATAGTACTGCAGTGTAATTCTGTAAATTTTATGGTAAACGTAGTAGCTGTAAATTGTTAATTTATAATGATGGTTATAAAACGTATGTACCTGTTGTTGATAATCTACTTTTATATCAGCTGGGTTGTGGAATGTTAGATTTAACGCTTTGTTTTTAATGAATTAATATCTGAGTTTGAAAAACAGCTTTTCAAATACTACTGATTATTTTGAAGAAACTTTAGAAAATTTAGGTAGATATGTAGTATTGAACTTTACACATGGATAAAACTATGGTAAGAAAAAGAAGAAGTGTTTACTTACAAAGCTATCACTAAGTTAAAAATATAGTTAATAGGCCACATCAATAAATCGCATAGAGCCAGCTGGAATTTTTAAATTTAGATTTTTATCCTTTATGGTAAATGTTTGGCCATTCAAGATATCTGTTGCTGATTTCGGTTTTTTATTCTGAAAAGTAATAGCTGCAGTTCTTTCTTCAGGATTAATGTAACCTTGGTCTACGATAATCAATCTTGTATGCTTGTCATCAATCTTAATGGCGCTCCATGACGCACCTTTCACAACAATGTTTAGTCTTTTTTTTCCAGATTTTACCGTTTTTTCAATAGTAGCGCCAAATTCATCTGCGGGTACTTTATTTTTACCTTTATAACCAGCTTTTGTATCAGAAACAAAATAAGGAACATTAGCTATTTCTAGTGCTGCCTTACTTTCTATTGGAGCAACGGGAACCATACCATGTGGTAATTCTGGCATATAGTTGGTCCAACGGTATTTTACACCTAAAGCAATATTAGAGAAATCATATTTAGGGATGCTTGTTCCTGCCCAATGCATTTGCGAAACGGAAAACACTGCATTGTCATCATCAGTTTTGTATTGATTTATTTTATGATGATCATCTACACTATGAATCAATTTATCATCTACGTCTTTTATAAGATGCCATGAACCAATAGATAGAATATCTTCAGGTTCTACAATAGGTAGCACGCCAGATTTCATTAGAGCAAACAATACGTTTAGACCGGGTTCCTCAACAAAGCCACTTGTAGAAACCACACCATATCTTGCTCCGTATGCAGCCATGATAACCCCTTGTCTTAAGTAGGGTGAAACTGAGTTTTGCCCGCCCGGGGATAATGGTCTCCAGCTTGTTGGGTTATCATCAATTAGACGCATTGCATAATCATTTACATAACCTCCGGAATGCATGCCAACACGGCCTGCTAAATTTAGGTCTTGCGTACGGTTGCTGGTGTCTTCTGAAGCCGGTGCTAAAATATCGCTATATTTCTTTGAGAGGAACATGTCTTTCCACAGCGGTAAATGCGCAGTTGCTGCCCAAAACATATTTTTATATCTAAAGTATAATTTGGCCTTATTGTTTTTACGGATTGCCTTAGCTAACCTTGGTATATATTCTTTGACATAATGAATAACCCTAGGGTCTTCTGCATTTGCCATTTCAGCATATACAAAACCATAACAGGTATTTGGTGCAACCTCTAAAACTTGTTCTAAGGTTTCTATCTGAATATAAAAAGGGTCGTTACCGTGACCGGCCCAAAATGCAAATGGTTGTCCTTTGGCTTCAAAATCTCTTGCCATTTGTACAATGTCCTCTCTTGAATCTAGGTATTTTCCTCGTTTGTCTTTTTTTAAAGCAATATCACCCATAATCGCTACTAAATGGGAGCGGTCCGTAGATTCCTTAGGTGCTTTTTGAATAACAAATGTAACATTTGCACCATTTAATTTTTCTATCCTAGGATCGGTATTACTCTTTGTTATCATAACCCATTCCTTATCCGGTTTAGTTTGATATTTGGGTAATTTAAAATTTAGGGTCTGCTTATAAAGTGAGGTAATATTCTTTTGTACCTCAAGCATTCTGCCTTCTTTCCTATGCGTAGTTTTAAACCAATTATCTTTTGTTAAATCATAAAAATTAATGGTATTCCCGCCATCTACAGTCCCAGCAGCTATAAGTTGATTTGATTTTGGTTCGAATGCAAAATCACTGTAGACCATTTTACCATACCGTGCCCCAGACGATTTTATTAGTTTTCCCTTGTTATCCAAAACCAAAAGAATACCACCATGCTGAAACATAATCTCATTTCTACTTGGTAAAAACGTACCTTGAGAATGTGCATAGCGTTGAGTTTGTTTATTGTGGCCTTTATATTCTGCAACACTATTTAAATCGCCATCTAAAGCCGCAAAAAAGGGCTTGAATTTTTGGTCTCCAAATAGTAGTATTTCATCTTTTTTATCATTATTGATATCAGCAATTCCAATATCGGTAACCATTGTTTTTGTTAGTTCCCTTAGATGTTTTTTCTTAATATCAACACTTTTGATCACTTCTTTAGAATAGGGGTCTATAAGCCCTAGGAAATCCCAACGGAATTTATCATGATCGTAAGTCATTAGAAAAAGACTTTCTGTTTCGGTATCCGTAAAATTTCCGGATTCTAGCTTTCTAACAACACCCGTAATCCTTGTTTTTGAGACTAATTTTCCTTTAGCATCTAATTCATATAAAGTGTAATCATTACCACCTGCAAAAACCTGAATCTTACCTTTATTTTTTACTACAGCAACTTCAGAAAAACGCACTTTATGGTCTGATGTAAATTGCCATAACAATTTTCCTGAACTATCATAGCAATATATGTTACCATTGGCATTTGCAGCTATCAAATCATCATTACCATCATTATTAATATCTACTGCTTCAATTTCAAAAAGCACAGCAGGAGTATGGGTTGTGACTCGCCATAGTTTCTTTCCCTCAATGGTATAAGAAGAGAGACTGCCGTCTAATTCTCCAATATATAATACGGACTCTCCATTTACGGACCCGGTAATAGTATGTCTAATAGCATTTCCTCCTGTAGAGAAACTTTGAGCTGAAATATTAAATGCTATTAGTGTAAAAAGAAAAGAGGAGAGAAATTTATTCATTTCAATGTTTTATTGAATCAAGCTGTTATTGTGCATTGAGAATAAATTCAAATTTATATTCACCTGAAGGTATTATAAACTGTGGTAATGTTTCCGACAAGGTTCCATTAACGCTCATTTGAATCAAATTTAAATTTAAGGTATAAAATCCTTTATTTTCTAGATCAAAAGTATGTTTTGCCTCTTCTATATTTTGAGCTGTATATGGCCAAATTGAAAATCCCAATTCCGGAGAACCTTTAATTATCAAATCGTTCTTTTTGTTTTCTGAAAGCTTCAGCCATCTTACTTCAGACCGATTTCCGTTTTCTTGTGGGAAAATGTAATTGGTAAACAAATCGTCCGTTTTAAAAGTGTATTCACTAACCTCAGTTCCTCTTTTTCTATCAATATAATTTTCGTGAGGTCCTTTTCCGTAGAAAGTGGTTTCAGAATAAGTTTTTGGAACGCCCATGGTCATCCCGAACTTTACTAAATCTGGAAGTGATTTGTTAGCATCCATATTCATTTTTACTATGATACGTCCATCACTTAAAAACCGATAAGTAATCGTAAGTCCAATTTCGTCTTTATAGTACTTAGACACACTTATGATTACTTCATTTTCTAGTTGTTTTGAAATTTCAACAACATCGGTTACCAAAGAATCTGCCATAAACTCCCAGTATTTTCTTGATTTGTTGAAATCTCTACTACTGGCGCCACGCAAGTCGTTATCAATAGGAGGACGGAAAAAATCAGGTTTTAGCGGTGTAATGATTTGCTCTTTTTCGTTTAAACGAAAAGTATTTAAATCTCCGGTGGATTTTAAAACTGTTGCAGAAAATCCTTTGCCTAAGACCTTTATTTTATCTTTTGTTTCTAATGCCGAAACCTTCGCTTTGGACTTTGATTTATAATCGCCTAAGAATTCCTTAGGGTTTAAGAGTATTTGGTCTTTAGCAATTTGGAACCCTTTGTTGGCCCAAAAACGATTTTGTTTTTCGTGAACAGAAACCGTAATCCAATACTCTGAATCTGATTTAAATTTTATCTTTTTGAATGGAATACTTAATACTGAAGATGAACTGGGTTTTAAATCAATATTTTGTAAGATTCCAGATTGAAGTTCTTTCCCGTTTTCGGACAGTACCCATTTTACCTCATAAGCATTTAGATTCGTATGGTTTAAATGATTAATTGCAGTAAGCTTTCCGTTTTTAATATCAGAATCCTTAAAATTAAAAGGTTGGTGAATATATTTTACTTCCCAAGCGTGTGGGTTTGGTTTACCGTCTGGGGAAAACACACCATTAATACAGAAATTACCAGCATTTGGGATGTCACCAAAATCACCTCCGTACGCGAAGAATTGTTCTCCTTTTGAATTGGTCTGATATAAACCTTGATCTTTCATATCCCATATAAAACCACCGATCAAGTTTGGTTTAGAGTTGATTAAATCCCAATATTCTCCTAAACCACCAATGGAATTGCCCATGGCATGTGCATATTCGCACATAACAATTGGCCTATTAATATATTGGCTTTCAGACATTGTTTTTAGCTGATAGATTTCTGGATACATTCTACTTAGAACATCAACATAATAAGGGTCATCTGGGTTAGCATGCGCTTTTCCCCTAAATACTTTTTGACCTTCGTCTCCTTCTTTATATTCCGGATGAGTTGGTTGTCCTTGAGCACCTTCATAATGCACGAATCGTGAGGCATCATAATCTTTCACCCAAGAAGCTGCAGCAGCAAATGCAGGGCCTGTGCCAGCCTCGTTTCCTAAAGACCACGATATAATACTTGGGTGATTTTTATCCCGGTCTACCATGCGCATAACCCGACTTAATATTGGAATTGCAAGGCTTGGTTGTTGCGGTGCATAACTTCCTAAATGATGGATTTCTATATTTGCTTCATCCATCACGTAAATTCCATATTTATCGCATAATTCATAGAAATAAGGGTCGTTTGGATAATGTGAAGTTCGCACAGCGTTGAAGTTGAATTGTTTTAACAGTTTTACATCATCTTCTAAATCCTTTCGCGTGAGTGCTTTTCCTCTTTTTGGATGATGATCATGACGATTTACCCCCTTTATTTTTAAAGATTTTCCATTAATAAGTAGTTCATTTTCTGAGCTAAAGGCAACCTGTCTAAATCCAACTTTCTGACTTCTAGATTCAACTGTTTTTCCAGAAGCATCCTTAACATCAAAAACTAAAGTGTAGAGATATGGATTTTCTGCAGACCATTTATTTGGGTTTTTAATATCAGCCTCCAAGAAGGCAAATTTGGTAATATCGCGTTGAGGCCACCTTTCAAAAAAGACATCTTCAATTGAACAAGACATTGGTTTTTTTAAAACCTTGTTGTTATTGGTGTCATATAATTCTGCAGAAATAGTCCACCCTTCTAGTTTGTCTTCATTTCCTTTCATCCATAAATGTGGACGAATTTCTAGTTTGGCATTTTTAAGATTTGCATCTAATTTTGTTCTCACGAAGAAATCATTAAGTGCTATTTTGGGTTGTGCCAAAAGCAGCACTTCTCTATGAATGCCACTTAAACGCCACATGTCTTGATCTTCAAGGTAACTACCGTCACTCCAACGTAAAACTTGTACGGCGACTCGATTTTTACCTTCGGTCAAAAAATCAGTGATATCAAATTCCGCAGCCAATCTACTTCCTTGACTGTACCCTACTTTTTTACCATTGACCCAAACGTAAAAAGCAGAAGACACGCCGCCAAAATGCAGGATTATGGATTGCTCTTTCCAGTCTGTGGGAATCGTAAAATCTCTGTAATAAGACCCAACAGGATTATCTCTGTATTTTTCTATAAATGGGAATTGTGGCGGATGCGGTCCCATATAACTAAAATTCCGCTTGCCTCCATTTTCAATATCTGGAGTAAAAGGATAAATTATATTTGTGTAAATGGGTTGGCCATAACCTTGAAGTTCCCAATTTGACGGCACAGAAATGTCTTTCCAATTTACAGAGCTTCCTTCAAAATCCTTAGCAATAAAATCTTGTGGTCTGTCCGATGATTTTTCTACAAAATTAAATTTCCAGAATCCATTTAGGGATTGTAGCCTTGAAACATCCCGTTTTCCTATTAAGGCATCATCATGGTTTGTATAAGAATAACTTGGAACGCGAGCACGTAGTTTGTTCTGCTCGAACATTAATTCATTTTCCCAGTCGTTTTGCCCAAAACTGAATTGAGAACAAAACACAAACATCAAAAGAATAACAGAGTAAGTTTTCATTTTTAAATATGTTAGATGAACAAATTTGTTTAAGAACAACCTATTAAAATCCAATGCTTTATCAGCCTTTAAAGTTAAGATTATTCTGTGTCAAATCCTTGTGATTTCTTAATCCAGGCTCATCATATTTCACTAACTGCTTAATCAATTCGGTTTGCATCCTATGAACAACATCGGCATAATCTTTATTGTAGTAAAAGTTAATAAGCTCGTCTGGGTCTTTTTCTAAATCGAATAAATATGGTTTTTCCTTTTTATCAAATACTAATTTATAACGGTCACTCACTCCAGCAACCCAAAAGCCACCGGATTTGGCGAAGTATGTAATTCTATCGCTATTCACTATTTTTTCATCATTGGTAAAATCATTAGAACTGTCCAAGCCATGAAATTTTGTATCGGTTTTTATATTCATCAAACTTAAAATGGTTGGTGTAAAATCTACGTTGGTGTATGCTGTATTAACAACTTTTTTAGCTGGAATTTTATTTGGATATCTGATTACAAAAGGAATTCTGGCAGATGCTTCATAAGGCACTCCTTTGTTTCTCCTTTGATGTTCAAAAAACATATCTCCGTGATCAGATGTAAAGACAACAATGGTGTTTTTGGTAAGATTGTTTTCTTCAAGAAAATCTAAAATTTTACCTACACTATCATCAATATGGCTAACCATTCCAAAGTACTGCTGTAGCATCTTTTTTTCTTTTTCAAAAGATTTTTTCCCGGAAGCTTCGTTATTTCCACCTCTTCCCCAGGACGGTCTTTGATCAGCATATTTTGGATTCATTGTTTTAGGCGCTACAATGTTCATATTTGTATACATCGTATTGTAAGGCGGCTTGGCATAATCTGGTGTATGCGGATCCGGAATGGACAGCATTAGGGCAAAAGGTTTGTCTTTATCCCGTTTTAGGATTTCTAGTGTTTTGTTCGTGAAAAAATCGGTTGCGTGTATAATTTCATTTTCAGGATATTTCTTAATGGCTTTATATCCAAGTCCATCTAGAACTTTACCGTCTTTAACATGAAAATAGGGGGCATGACCACCTCGCATCATATAACGGTTATCTTCAAAACCTGCTTTATACTTTATCCCGAAACTATATTTATTATGACCTGCTAAGTGCCATTTGCCCACGTAAGATGTTGCATAACCTTGATCTCTTAAAATGGTTGCAAAAGTTGGAACATCCTCACTAATATGAAGTCCATTTTTTGGTGCACCCGTAGCTTGCGGATATAAGCCTGTAACTAACGACGCTCGTGATGGTGTACAAACAGGGGAGGAGGCATAGTAGCTAGTACTTATAGCACCTTCATTAGCTAATTTATCTATGTTTGGTGTTGTAGAATTATTACCTTTTCCCCAAACAAAAGCTTGATCTAGCGAAAGTAGTTTTTGATAACAACTTAATGTCCTGAAATTATGCTCATCTGTATGGATGATAATAAGATTTGGTTTTTCAGTTGAGTTAGAAGCTATGTCTTTTTTGTTTGTAACTACCTTTTGACCTGTGCAACTCACAAAAGAGAATACGCTAGTTAAGGTATATAGTAGTCCGGTTTTAAATTTCATAATTATTATTGAATATATTATTTTGTTATTCTTGGTATAAATTAGCGTGTCCAAATTTCAAACCACAACTAATAACCCCACCTCTAGCAACAAATACATCCACATGTATTTCTTTATTTCTATTCGGAATTTCTTTTTCTCTTGTAGCTACTTTTTTCCAATGTTCTAAGTCGGTGGTGCCAGAATTAATAGCTTCTGTAGAAGCTGAATATGAGCTTAATGAACTATAGTTGTTGCTACCGGCTCCTACAGCTCCCTTTTTAAAAATTTTCTTCTTTCTATATCTTGTATCTTTATTTTAGGTCTAAATACTCTCCGACAACTTTTATTTGTGGCCATTTTAAATTTGAGGTATTTAAATCTGTTGGTTGATTTTTACCAGGATTACTTCTTCCTTCTTTGATTATAGTTGCCAAGTTTTTCTTTAGTTCTTCAACTATTTCTGGGTATTGACTTGCTAGATTTACGTCTTCGGTTGCATCATTTTCCATATCAAATAATTGTAGTGATGCAGCATTTTTTATTGGTTCGTTTTTTCTTGGGTCGGTTCTGTTTGAACCTCCAAAATCATCAAACATCAATTTCCATTTGGCTGTTCGAATAGAAAAAATCCCTCCATCAGAATGGTGTGCTATTGTTCGCTCACTTACTTCAGGAATTGTTTCCCCGTGTAATGCAGGTAAAAAACTAATACTATCTTCTCCTTCATTCTCATTTAGTGTAATTCCTAAAACGCTAGCACAGGTAGCCATCAAATCAGTAGTACAAATTAATTGATCGGAAACTTGTTCTTTTTTCACTTTGTTTGGCCAACGTACTAAAAAAGGTACTCTATGGCCACCTTCCCAGTTTGTTCCTTTCATTCCTCTATAAATCCAACTTGAATGATGTCCTTTTTCTGCCATCGCCGGAAAACCTGCCTTAGGAGACGTTCCGTTATCAGCAGTAAAGATTATAATAGTATTGTCTGCTATGTTTAACCGGTCTAATGTTTCCATTACTTGCCCTACGGCCCAGTCTGTTTCCATACAAAAATCGCCATGATCGTTTAAACCACTTTTACCAATAAATTTTTTACTGGGAACAATTGGCGAATGCGGCGCATTCAATGGCATATAGACAAAAAATGGAGTGTCTTTGTTTTCTTCAATCCAATCACACGTTTTTTTAGTAAAGGTTGATAAGACTTCATCTTGTTCAAATTCTTTAGCAGACCAGCCTGGTTTTGCCCCTATGTATCCTCTTTTTTCTAATGCATCTTCATTTTTTAAATATTCGAAAGTTCCCAGCGCTTTGTCATTTTCAATAAATACATGAGGATTCATATTTAATGATGCCGAAATTCCAAAATAATAGTCAAAACCATTTGTATTAGGGCCATTCTTGATTGGAGCACTCATATCAACATTATTGGCTTTTTTCCTTAAGGACTCAGTAGCGTTAAGTTCTTTCCAATCCATACCTAAATGCCACTTTCCAACACATGCGGTTTTATAACCTTGCCTTTTTAATATGCTGGCAACGGTTTCTCTTTCAATATCAATTAAATGTTCACTATGGCCACCTAAAACTCCTTTTTTTAATGTTGAAGTCCTCCAAGAATAACGGCCTGTAATTATACCATATCTTGTTGGAGTACATACAGCTGAACTTGTATGAGCATCTGTGAATCTAACACCTTCAGTACCTAAGCGATCAATATTAGGTGTTGGTATTTTACTGTCCTTGTTGTACAATTGTACATCGCCCAGGCCCATATCATCTGCTAAAATGTAAATGATGTTTGGTTTTTTATCTTGCTTATTTTGAGCGTTACATGTAATAGACGTAACTGCTAGCAGAACTAATAATAACCCTTGTTTTAAATTGACTGTTTTCATTTTAAATTATTAATTGGAGCTCAAGTGATATTAATACTTAGACACTTATAAGCGATGCAGATAAAATTACAATGTGTAGGCGATTTTTAGTATCTAACAGTATTTTCAATGTCTCTCTGAGTATTTTTGACGCAAAACACCATACAATCTTCAAGAAATAAGAAAACCCTCAGGAAATTTTTCAATTTAACTGAGGGTTTAGAATGGCTTTTTATTTGAATTAACTGATAACTATCTTCTGAGTTTTGTCTATAGAATCATAATTTATTCTAGTACCTCAATTGCATTAGTCAATACTAGCAGGTGCCCAATTAGGAATACCCCCTTTAGCTAATTGTTCGTCGTATAATTTTTCGAAAGGAGCTTTGGGGTCTGTCCACACATTATTCTGATTAATCATATGGGGAATCATTGTTTGGTACCAATCAAAATGAGATTTTGATAGTTCTGCAACAACATCTGGGTATTCCTCAGAAACATCTATTTGTTCATAAGGATCATTTGAAATATCATACAATTCTTTTCCAACTAATCGCCAACGGTCTGTTCTTACCGACCACATTTTGTCTGCAGAATCTATGGGGTTTTTAGCAATATTTCCACGTTGTGTTTGCAATACTCTTGGTTTCCAATTATAACTTGGATTTTCTAATAACGGCAACAAACTTCTTCCGGTTAATTCTTGTTTTGCTTTGGAACTATTTGCTCCGGTTAATTCACAAAACGTTTTAAATAAGTCTACATGGGCAGTTAATGCGTCAATAGCTACATCTTCTTTAAATTTCCCTTTCCAATACCAAAAAGCAGGTACATGTACGCCCCCTTCATAGGGTGTTCCTTTACCTGTTTTATGACCTTGAATAAAATCTGGGTCAGAGCCTGGTGCTCCGTTATCAGAAGTGAAAATAACAAGTGTATTTTCTAACATATTCCATTTTTCTAACTTCTGCATCAATACACCAAAATTGTCGTCAATATTTTCAATCATTGCCAACCTAGGTTGTGGTTTTGTAACACCACGGTCTTTCATTCGCTGCAAATTTTCTGGCTTTGCTATCAAAGGCGAATGAGGTGCATTTGTAGATATATAAGCGAAAAATGGTTTTTTGGCCTCATTTTGTTCTTTAATCCATGCAATTGCCGAATTGAAAAATATATCTGTACAATAGCCCTTGGTTTGCACTACGGTTTTGTTGTGTAATAAAACTGGGTCGAAATATTTAGCATTCATTTTCTCTCCTTGATTTGGTGTGAAATCTGCATAACTTGTTATTTCTACACCTTTTTCTCTTTGACCAATTCCTCCGGCTCCATGCATTAAGACTTCGGAAAACCCTCTATTCCTAGGTAAATGCGCATCAATATCCCCTAAATGCCATTTTCCAAATATTCCGGTTTCATACCCTTCTTTTTGGAGTAATTCAGGAAAGGTTGTCAAATCCAAAGCCATACGTTCACATTCGTTGTGTGTTGCCGTAACTGCTGCTCTAAACTCATGTACGCCTCCCATTATGGCAGCTCTAGAAGGTGCACAGTTTGGGCTTACATAAAAATTAGTAAATCGTAATGCTTTCTTGGCAAAAGCATCTATAAACGGTGTTTCAACTACAGGATGCCCAATTGATTCCAAAACCAACCCTTGATCATCTGTCATTACAAAAATGATATTCGGTTTTGAATTTTTTAATGCTTGAGCACCACAAGCTGTTATTTGAAGTAAGACAACTGTAAATAGTGCTATTTTCTTAACATCCATATTCTATAATATTTTGCGTTTAAAACCTACTCTATTGCTTTTAAGCTAATTCTGCGCTTGGCTTCGCCCGTTTCTGGGGTAGTCCGTTGTCAATTCTTCTATTGGTTTAGAATACTTAGCTTATTGGCAAATGCAATCCCTAAACGTTTTTGACCTTTAGTATTGTAATGGACATTATCTGTATGTTTTGGATAATCCGCCCAAGTGGTATCTGTTGATGTTTTAATAATAGCTACCTGATTGTCTGAAGCGCTAACTTCATTCATTGCTTGTCTCACTATAGCAGGGCCTTTTTCTTGGAATTTTCCATATCTGGAATTTATTTGTCCAATTACGAATGATAGATTTTTATTACCTAAATCTTCTCTATAACTTTTAATTAAAATTCTAAGATTGTCTTTATAAGTGGTTGCACTAATCTCTTTGGCAGCATCATTCTCTCCTTGCATCCAAGCTAACCCTATTATTTTGTAAGTCTTGTTTTGAGTTTTTAAAACTTTTATATTTTTCTTGATATCTGTAATATGAAGATCATAGAGTTTCAAATTTTGTTTAGACTCTCCTTTTTCCACTTCTTTAGCTTTTTTAGCTGTCCAATTAGGATTCCAAGCGCCATACAATGCTGTCCCACCCTGTGAACGCTTTATTAATAGGAATTCTTGATAAGGGTTACGCTCTGCTAATGTCAATCCCATAAATAGTTCTGGACCAAAACGCTTTAAAAAGGCATATTTTTCGCTTGGTTTATTATCATAATATGAAAGTGGTTCAGCTGCTTTGCCATTGAAGCTTAATGAAACTCTTTTTGATATATGTTCAATTCTTTTAAGGTCTACCGGACTCAATTCATCAAAATTTCCCGCTCCAGCCATATTGGACTGCCCTGCTAACAATACAATTTTAACATCTATTGATTCTAATGCTTTTGCGTTAATAGTATCAATATTTGCTGTTTTACATCCAACAAAAGTGCAAGTCAATAGGATTAAATAAAAGAATGTATGCTTCATTTTTAATTCATAATTTGTTCAATAAAACAGCTGTCATGTGTTTTTTTTGAATATTTTAGAAATCGATTAAATCAATCTTAATATTCTCGCTTTTCTGCTATAATGCTTCAGCTAGTTCAATATCTAAAAATCGGAAACCACCTAACGGAACAGCAATCTTTATCTCCGTATTTGGGCTCGATTTAAACTCCTCATTATTCAACAGGTCTTTAATCTTCAGTACTTTTATATTATTAAATTTAACGGTTGCCGTAGCTTCTTTTGGGTTAATGTATCCGTTTTCAACAAGTGTTAAGCGTAAATGCTTTGGCGAGACCTGTGCAACTACCCACCCCACATTACCAGAAACTGTTAATGGTAATAAAGTGGCACTTTCTATAATA